>Ga0315915_1008324_pt1 | contig 12139 bp, 5 predicted proteins | sample MpolbnodulesMG_FD_207738 | JGI IMG/M metagenome (GOLD analysis project Ga0315915, IMG submission 207738) | Medicago polymorpha root nodule microbial communities from Los Angeles, California, United States - branched nodules | ecosystem: Host-associated > Plants > Roots > Nodule | place: USA... | reverse complement strand
TAAACGCAACTTTAAAATCTAATGGTGTAAACATGTTAACTGTATGCTTACAAAACTAGGTACTCGAAATTGTTCCCTAACAATGTGTTGCTATCCTCGAATAAGCCCCAAGATCAGCTAATAGATTTCTCAAAGAATTGCAATAGACTTAGTTAACAGAAGTTGACTTCCCTAACATAAAACTAACCATCCTAACAGCTTATTCAAAACAGCTTTAAAATAAGTTGTTTTTATTAAACAAGTTGTTTTGAATAAGCTGTTTTTTAAAATAAGTTATTTTAAAATAAGCTGTTTTGAATAAGCTTTTTTTAAATTTAAAATAAGCTATTTTTAAAATAGTTATGGTTAATGGTTCGGTTCGGATAATTGTGGTTATTAACGGTTCAGTTCGGTTAGTGAACTGTTATCAAAATAATGGTTCGGTTCGAGAATTGGTTAAATAATTCAGTTAATTTTGATACGGTTCGGTTCGATTAACCGGTTCAATTTGATTTTTGGTTATTTTTGCCTGGCCCTAATTTCGACAATGCTTTCACACCCTTATTTTTCAGATGTGTAAGTGTGCTACTAATCATGATTTTAGCCCTGTAGCAAATCCCATAGTTCCTATTAATCAATATCAACGTCAAGTTCGAACTGTAACTCGTTCTTCGTCATTAGTGTAGGTCTTTTTGTGCACTTGACAATGTCGAGGTATGGTCGTTGTGTTTACACGTGGGATGGGCCCAAATTATTTGCATCTTTAGCCTAGCCCACAATCAAGCAATTATCATTCTTCAAAATTAAAGCAATTATCTCAAAGTTTAATTCAATAAGGGTCGTTAGGACTTAGGATTGATATATTTTTTAGTTTAAAAAAAAATAGTGTATGCAAATAAATAAATTTTTATTTTAATTTATAAATTATCAATAACGTAAATTCTATCTCTATCTACCGTTTTTTCATAAATTAATTTAACAAGTTTATGAATAAGTCATTAAAACTTATTTATTTGCATAAGCTCAAGAATAAGTCAATCTAAAAGAGTCTTTTGTTCACACTAGAAAAAAAAAAGAATTACATGAGTCCCTAATTTTCTTACTTCAAATTGGTCCTTATTTTTGTATTTTGAAATTGGTTTCTTAACTTTTTAAAACTTCATAAAAGTTGCACGACAAAATATAAGAATGAACACTTTTTTGAGGAATGCTAAGGAAACTTTTTTTAACACTTTCAATAACACACATTCTTTTATTGCATGCATTCAACTTAAATCCCATCACTTTATGTGAAAACCATTTATAAAGTGTGTAACCAATATTAATTTAACTGAATAAGAGAGCGAGTATTAAAGAGTGTTCATTGCATTACTCTACTTTTATTTACTTTATCCAAAGAAAAAAAGAAAAGAAAAGAAATATGTGTCACCTCTCTTGTATATCCAACAACTTATCGTTCAATTGTGAATCACCCCATCATCTATGTTCGTTGTTATCACCAAGATAACATACCTCATGTCTAGACGACTTTTAATACAAGGGTCCAATATTCACTCTTGTACCACCAAGTCAAATTAGGGATCTAATACACTCATCTTTGGGAGCCTATGAGAGTGTCGGTGACAACAATCGATCAATGCTCAAGGACCGTACGAGAGCAATCCTACGTTTTCAATCTAAACATAAGACAAATATGTCGCTTCTTTTATGTATATTCAACATTTAGTTTATTCATAATCAAACTGAGACTACTCCATACATTATTCTTCCAATTTGCTCCAAGTTGGTGGCTCAAGGTTTAAACTACCCGCAAGGATGATATCATCGAGGTTGGCACTACGATTGAGAATTATAGGCAAACAAACGAAAACAAAAATTATATTAAGTAGGAGGGAGGCAAATGGGATTTGCTCACACTTTAGTCAAGTGTGCTACATTTATAGCTACCTTTTCACTATTTTTCAACATGCATTGAATCTTTTATGATGAATGAAATAAAGTAGTTGCATTGTAGCAGTATAAAAAAAAATTAACCAGTGTCCGAAGGACAATCGTTAATCATCTAAAATAAGTAAGTTTTAATGAAAAAGTTGTATAATCATCACTTTATGAAAAGTAACATTTTATATTTTTAAGATAAAATTTTTATCTGTAGATTCCTTAACCATTATCTTGAAGGCACTCGTTAGCAAGACCCTAAATATTTGAATCTTTATAATTTGAATCTTTTACTGGCTTGTTGGAGCCCTTTTTTTTAACGATGACATGAAGTATGACATTTACAACACAAATATTTCCTACAAACTCGAAAACCCATTGATTGATGTAATTGAAATAGTTTGTACATTTTACTATATATCTAATCTAAGAAAATACATTTCATACCAAACAAACTTATTTATAAAAATTAATAAAAATCACATACATGGCAAGAACATATTTATTATCTATTGAAGGAATATCTATTATTTGAACAACCATTTTATGAAATAACTAAAATATACAAAATAAAACATGAAAGTTATCATAAAAGTTGTCACAAAACAATTGTTTAAATATTATTTCTCTATCTATAGAGCCATGAACATGAAATCTGAATAGTATCTATCATATTCAATATAGAGAGAATTAAATTAATGCATGTTTAAGAAATTAAAATGAAAAGCATAATAAGCTATATATATAATGATAGAGGTTGAAAATGAAACTCACTAGCTAACTAGGATGACTCCAACTTGAAAATGCTTATCGAATAAGATAGATAGAATGCAATGTATGAGAATTGTTGTAGTAAGAAGATAGCAAAGGAAGGAAAACGTCAAAAACGAATCAATCAAAATATTGTAGTTAGGGTATGCTCCAAACATGGCACTAGCTAAATATGTGAGTTGATTGCACGTGAAGTATATACTTTATAGTAACATCAGAGATATGACATTTTGCCAGTGGTCAAAGGGACCCACAAAATATAGGGAGTAAGATAAAAAAATGAAAAGAATGAAAGGCACACGTGCAAGTACTGACAGAGCCATTCGTGCGGGCAAGTGGGTAAAGATACATTGGTAAGTGTGAGAGATGAGAGGACAGGTAGTAAGATGAAGGCAGACCTCGTGTTTCGTAGCTGACTTTAATTTATCTTTCGTTTTTGGGACACCTCAAATTTGCTCCCGACTGAATGGTAATTTCTGATCGGATCGTAAGATCATCCACGACTGAGACACTCATTTTTTAGTATTTAATGCATTAAAAATTTTAGCATTTGATTTTATTTAAAGAATAATTTTTAAATTGAAATTTTTTCAAAAGTGTTCTGAACATTGTTTAACAAGACTCTTGTTCTTTCAACATTTTAAAATTGTTCATCGTAAAAAACACGTGTTAAAGGTTACAATCCAAACAAATTTTACACAAAAATAGTGGACTGAAGTTAGTCCATCTTAAACTTTTAATACTTGGTATCTATTAGATTATTAAACTTTTAACACGTGTTGAGGTCTTGTCAGATTTAAGGTCTCCCTTAGAGTATCTACAATGGAGACACTCACTTTTTGGTACTTAAATGGATGTTACGTGTACACATCACTCATTTATAATTTTTTAATAGTAGTATCTAATAAGTACTCAATCCTTCTAACCCAACATTTCACACAAATTTTTTAAATGGAACCCATAAATCAACTATCAATAATTTTATATAATTATATTTCAATTTTTTAATATTTAAAAAGTATATATTTCAACTATCAATAATTATATAGATTTTTTTTTAAATGGAACACATAAATCAACTATCAATAAATGGAAATGTTTATTTCTAACGCATTATATTTCAATTTCTAATGCGTTGATAAAAAAATTATATTTAAAATCTTTAAAAGTGTTCTAGTTACGGTCATTAACATTTCCAAAGAATTCTCCAAAAGAAAAAAAATAAAATTCCGAAGAACAATTATCACTTTAGTCTCATGAGATTGGGATGGGTTTCATTTCTCTGGTTGTACTATGCGAGGATGAAATCATGAAAATAAAGCACTTGAGATTAGGAAACCCATACTTTTTTGTTTCTCAAACTAACTTGTCGAGTGCTTTGGACCATGACTTTTTGCAGTTATATTTTGTTGTATTAGTGCAACCAGGACAATTGTGATAAAATGATTATTATCAAACAATTTAAATTTTAAATTTTGATATTTATTTATATTTTAAATCAAAGTCTCGATCCAACTTTTTAATGTTGACACTCTAAGCTATCACATTTATGTTGTTCTCCTTTAAGATATTAAGGACCTGCTTGGTAACCGCAACTTCACTCTCCATCATACTTTAAGAGAGGAAAATCAATGTGCTGACGACTATATGGCTAAAATGGGAGCTTCATCTGAAGATGTTTTCATCCTGCACTCTTCTCCTCCTGTTGCCCTTCTCCCTTTATTGAAGATCGACGCGTCAGGCACCTTCTTCGCTAGGCCCTAGCTTCTTCCCCTTTTTGTTGTTTCTTTCTTTCTTTCTTTTTTTTTTTTTTTCTTTCCTGTTTTGCTGTTTGTTTCTGCTCTTAGTTTTTGCTTCTGTAACCATAAAAAAAATGTGAATGCGATAAAATCATGTTTATAAGGAATTCGATTTACTAGCTATTTGTACGATAATTTATTAAGGATAATTTTGTAAACTAACTGATAATATCACTTTTAAATACAAAATCAATTACATTCTTAATACTTGTGAAATTGTTAAAATAACTTATAATAAGATTGCCATAAATAATATTCCTACTCATATTAATTTGGATTTCCTATGATTGATTTTTTAATGGAAAATGCTAACTTGTGCCCTTAGAGCACAAGATAAATATCTTAAAATAGAATTAAATAATAAATATTGTATTGAAAAGATAGGTTTTTAAAATTTTAAGGTTATGAATACACAATTTCTAAAGTTAAATTTCTACATTTAGTTTTTTATCTTGTGCCCTTAGGGCATAAGTTAACAAGACCCTTTTTTAATTTGTTTGATTTAAAAGATTAATAAATTTCTTTAAATTTTTTGAGGCGTTCAAAAAAAAGATTAATAAATGAAAATAATGTGAGTTACAATGTTTGATTGAACTCCAAATTATTAAGGCCCCTTTTCCCTGTGATCTGGAGGGTGAACATAAAAAAAATGAATTTGATATTTGATTAATTTTAAAAAAATGATTGTCTTTTATATAATTAGTGACATATTTATAAAAAAAACTATTGTTCTAAAATTAGTGTCACTTTTGATTTTTAGTGTGATACTAATACCTTCTTTTCAATTGTGTCATTTAACTAATATTTTGTGTATCACTATCAAGTTAATATATTTCATCTTGGTTAGGCCGTGGGTTATACAGGAGTGGTTGGAGATGGAGAAGAAGACCATTTACTTGGGAAGATGAATTGTTGGCGGAGTGTGCGTTGCTGCTTGATAATGTTTTTTTTTTGGAGGATAATGTTATAGACAAATTGATCTAGAAACATGACTCTGCTAAGGGGTACTCTCTAAAAAGGGTTTATCATGTTCTCATGTCTAATGATCAACTTCATATGGATACTCATTCAGGTTTAATTTGAAATAAAGTTGTGTCTCTCAAAGTATCTCTCTTCGCGTGAAAATTAATTAACAACAAGATTTCTACAAATACAAAGGTTAATTTAATTTGTTGAGGAGTGACACTTTCTGACTCGTTATGTGTTGGAGGTTGCAGCCAAGAGGAAACAATTAATGATCTCTTTATGGATTGTGAATTCTTTAGTGGTACTTGGCGGCTAGTTCTTGGTTTGTTGGGTGTTTCTACCTTTGCTCCACCAGATAACGGTTCTCATGCTCTTTAGTTTGGTGGCACACATATCTTCAGGAAGGATATTCGGTTCAACTTTCACGTGATTTGATCGGCCTGCATCTGGGTCATTTGAAAAGAGCGCAATTGTAGATTTTCTTTGCAATAAGCAAGTCTCCCAGGATCAACTTCTTGATCGCATCAAGCTCCATTCTTGATGGTGGTTAAAAGCTTACAAATCAGGTTATGTTTACGATTTGAAATCCTGATGGTCCAATCTGTCACTTTGTTTTGATTATGCTAATATATAACGCCGGATTTTGGACGATTTATTCGGTGTATATTGATACTTTGTTTCCTTACCTATTAGGCACTTCTTGTGCTTTATAGGTTTTTATATTTAATATATTGTTCTTTTGGCTTCTTAAAAAAAAAATCTTTCATCTTATATTTATGGTCCCTCATTTAAAGTTTTACGGATCCATCTTTCAATGTATTTGGCTTAGTTTTTTGGACCAAAAATATATTTAACTTTTTAAATAAATTTCACTTATATTTTATCACTCCCTCAAAAAAAAAAACTTATATTTCATTGCGGAAAGTGTACAACTTTTTGTATAATTTCCTTTTATTTGATTATACAAAATTAAAGAAAAAATTTGAGGGATACATATTTTTTTTTCTGAAAGAGAGGGATACATATTATTAAAATGCATATTATCCTCGATGATTCTGTACTTGCAAATAATTTTGTGGAAACATGATAAAAAGACGTGGTCCTTTTAATTTTCTTCTTTAAAGTGGAGACAAGAGCATCTTAGAGACACAAGTGTGATAAAAATCAGCTTTAATTTGTGGAAACTTGATAAGAAGACGTGGTCCTATTAGTTTGAAAAGAAAAAAACGTTTTACTCTTGGGACCTCATAAATTGTTTTCTTAGTAACCAAACAAGCAAAACAAGTTCATAAATTTTCGAAATGTACATGTCCTTGTAGACAGTTTTTTTCACCTTCTTCACATTCATTAATTTTGATAGAGAGAAAAAAAAAAAATGTCGGCAACTGCATAAAAAGGATCCTACATAGCTAGTAAATGTAATTTCCAGATTGAGTAAAACATATCATCAGTGTAAGTCATCTTCTCAACTAGGTTTATGCCCCCTGTTAGTTTTTTCTTTTATGCAAAAAAGTGTAAAAGATATCGTAAGTGTAAGTCATCTCAACTAAGTTGACACTATACACATTAATAGGTTTTTGCGGCACCAATATATTGAATAACTAGACTATTACCCGTGCGATGCACGGGTCATTCATACATTAAATATTAACGAAAAATTGAAAGATATATCACAGAGATAAAATACTTGATAAATACGAACTACATTGAAATCCAAATTAAAATTGTCTCATGTATACACAACCAAAATGATACGATGTCATACATTGCAAAATATTTCATAATATACCACGTTTGAAGTCACATTAGTGTTTTCACCATCTTTATCGGTTATCAGTATTTTCAATTCATCTCTTGAAGTAACTCTTGAAATTGCCACATATAGCCGACGATGAGAAATACAGGTGATGGCAAATAAATCCCAACATTTTCAACTGACTGCCCTTGACTCTTATTAATAGTCATTGCAAAAGAAACAACTAAAGGAAACCATCTGCGTTGAAACTTGAAAGGAATTTTAACATCAGAAGGTGTGAGAGATAATCTGGGTATTAAAACTTTCTCACCAACATTACTTTCAGATATCATCTTCCCTTCGAGAACAAAGCTTCCCATCCTCGTTATGATTAGTCTTGTTCCATTATATAATCCTAATTTTTTTTATCAATATTCCTCAATAACATCACTGACACACCAACCTTTAATCTCAACTTGTGATTTGGAAGACCCAAAGCATTGATTGTGTTGAGAAATTCGGAAGTGTGGACATCACTAACAACATCAACATTCGGGTTTCGTGAATAGGGTGTATCATAGCTCAAATAGATTTTCTCTTCACCGGGCAACAAATCTGGCATGTAGTTGTTTATTTGATCAATTATAGAATTTTTAGGGTGCCAAAATGACTCTATTTCAAAAATAAGAAATATCATTCATGCTCTAAAATAGATTTGGATAAGTGCTCTCCACAATAGATACAAGAGGATCACCTGAATTCGGTAGAAGTAGATCAGGTGGAATATCAACTGTTATATCCACGTCTTTTGATTGCCCAATTTTTCCATCACCAATTGCCAAAACCCACTCCAAGAACAATCTTCATTCTTCAATATCATTGTCTGATGTACCACTTAAAAGTCTCATATTTTTAGTTAGTGTGAAAACTTCACAATAATTCCAAAGACGTGAAGAATTAATCGTGGTGTTTACAATTTCCGGCGTTTACAATCGTGGAGTTTTTATTCCACACTCATCAATTGACACCACAGAGGTAGTCTTCTTGCCCAATGTCAAAGAACAAAATGACCATAGATTATCATCTGCAGAATGAAACTGACAAGTTAATCTAACATTAAAACTACTATGTATAAGTTTTTAAATATATGATGATTAAGTGTGTTACCAAAAACCCAAATGTGACGTCATGTTTAGTTAAGTCTTTCTCATAATTGATTTGAAAATTCATATCGTCATGATGAAAAGACAGAATTTCGATTGTGATTGGGACTCCATCATAGACAAATGGAGGAACAATTGATTTCTCAATTTCAAACTTCATAGGAGGAAGAAAATACAGAGGATCCACAACATGACCCAACCTATTAACAACATTAATACCAAACTGACCCAATCCTATAAACACCATTATCACCCACCCACCCAAATAAACATTGTAAAAATCATGAATCGCATTAAAGCCAACAGTTAAGTATACATTCTTGTTAATCATTTCCACCAACACCTTAAATTGGTTGTTGTTCGGATCGACCAAAGAAGCGAAATGGCCAAGTTGCTCACCAAAATCAGTGGACAAACATCCTAGGTAACATGACACCGCCCTGCATTATTTTAAGAGAATTACAAAGAGTTAACAAAGTGGAGTTTTTTATTTGTGAGAAATTTGTAACCATTTTGGTGAGTAGAAAGATATTGAAGCATACTCAAATCCCTAACGTGAAACTCAATGCAAATCGTTCTGTATTGAAATCTTAGTTCATTCACAATTTTTTCCAACTCAGTGATTGGGTTTGGATCCAGTGGAGTTGTGCATAAAACAAAAAATATCTGATTAGAACAAACTGATTAGAATAAACTTTATGAAAAATCAAGTAAGAATAGATGTACCTCTCAAGCAATGCAATGTCAATAAGCTCTCAACATCAAGTCCGACCATCAGTTCAAAGTTTGAATGAATGGATGATTGTTGCAGGCAAAGAACACATGGGCACACCACTATTTATATAGGGATCATGGGCAGAAGGAATTTGAACCATGCTGACATGTGTACACAATTAGATTGGGGAGTTGTAGAGTCTTTTTGGGGAATACAAAATCACTTGCTGCATGGAAGATCATATTAACTGCACATGTTTAGCAGATAGTTGGAAGCCAGGGGCGAATTAAATGCAAGCTTGGGAGGAAAAAACTGAAGGCAATTAGGGTTGAGGTCCAGCGTGACATATTTTTCGTTTATAATAAGGGATAAAAATGAGAGACTGAACAAGATACGCAAGACCAAACCAGAACCCGCGAAAAGTATTTAAATCTAAGAGGAATGCCAGCAACACACATTTTAACATACACATTTCAACACACTCTTTTTGATTGGTTAAAATTCACACGAGTCTCACTAAGTCATGTGGGTGCCAGATAAATTTGGTGGGTCCCATGTGAATTTTAACCAATCAAAGAGAGTGTGTTGAAAAGTTTGTGTTAAAATGTGTGTTCCTAACATTTCTCAAATGATTTTTCTTCTTACAATCCTTTTTTTAAAGTACATTTAAATAATCGTGTTGTTGATGAAAGACTTTTACACTATGTTTTGTTCCAAAGAAAAATTGTGAAGAGAGAAATAGGTGAGAGAGAATATGAGGAGAGAAAGATGTGAGAAATATAGTAGATTTTGGATATTGTTTGTTATAAGAGAAAGATGAAAGAAACAGAAGAGAAAGAAGTGTTGACTAGTTACGAAAGTACCAAAATATCCATGCATTTGGAAGGCTTCTACCAAAAATTGAATTGTATTTATTAATTCGTTAATATTAATTCAAATAATTACTAAAATTAGTAGTAGTATTTAAAGTAAATAGATTATTTGAATTATTTATTTTGTTTTGATTTAAAACATCTGCCATAATATTTTTTTTAACGTAACATGCCTATAAATTATATGAAAGGCAATATTAGAAAAAAGGTGGGTAATTATGGAAATAAATTGGATATCTTCCTTTCTTCGCAGATTTAAGGTGATTCAAAAAGTGGGTGGGGCTTACGAGTTTTGGTCTCTCTTCAACATTTCTCTCGTGCTCCAAACTAGATAAATAATATCTCTCTTCGCTATCTCTCTCTTCGGTCTCTCTCTCTCGCTTCAACTTCTTGCCTACCAAACAAACCGTCAGGTCTGATATCTAAGAAAGAAAATGAATTTGATAAAGGGAGAAATTTTGTCCTTAATGGATCAAATAAAGTCCTAAGGAAGGAAAAATTAAGCTAAAGACCATAAACAAACGCTTGATGGGAGATAACTTGTGGTGTTGCATACCTTACATAATGATGTGTTGCGCATTTTGAAATTACGCTGCTTGAATTATACCTCTGCTCCAAAGAACTCAGAATTCAGATTGAAGCTCTTGCGAGTATATGTAACCTACAAAAGTGGGCTCATTGCAATTCAGATACTGATTTTAAAGACGTCATTGCTAAAGCTACTTCAAAATTTGGTGACTTCTATAAAAGAGGGAGCTTATTAACATTTTTGTATCATCAATAACAGGTTAGTCCACTTATTTTTTAATCATAGTTTAAATGAAGACTATATTTGAAACAAAAGTATCATCCCAAAATCCTGTGTGTATGTATGTATGTATGTATGATGACCTGACAAAAATGCAATTTCATGATAAATATGGATGGATAATGACTTGACAAAAATGCAATTTCATGATAAATACGGTTACAAAACGATTCATAATTGAACTTATGCAAGTTCGTTTTTAGGTTGCTGAAATTTCTTCTGATCTTTATAGTTTTCTGAAATTTAGGTTGTTGTTTTTGCTCGTTGCGCTCTACTCAAGTTTCCTTTTCTTCAATCATGTGAACCATATCGTGGGTTTATTAGATCTTGGATTTTCAAAGCTGAAATCCATGATCCCTTACAAGGAGTTTATTGTTGAAAATATTGAGTGTTTATCTCCTAAGGCGCATGTTAAAGTTGATAATTTTGTTGAAAATGGAGGAAGAAAGATAGGAAGAACCAATATTTTTAAATTTGAATTTTTTGTCTTTTGGTTTTTTTTTTTTATTTTGGTCCATCTACAAATTTTATTTTTTGGTTTTGGTCCCTCTATGAATTTTGCTTTTTGGTCACTCTCACTGTGTGACTCATCATCCACTTTGTCAAATCAGCGTCAAATGTCACGTCATCCTCTGTTTGCCACGTATACGTTTTGTAACGGATGATGACGACAAGGACTAAAATCAAAATGTTTATAACTTACATGAATTGTTTTAAGAAAAAAAAATACAGAGATGAAAACTAAAAACACGCGAACTTACCTGAACATTTTACATATCTAAGCCTTCATATTATTATCAATAAACAAGACAAAGTCATAAAAATCTACCTAGCTCAAATTTCAAGAACCCAACCAATTCTACAATAGTGACTTGAAACCCGTTTTACTAATTATAACCCAACCTCATCAAAATCTTATGAACTAACCGAGTTTGATAACACATGCTTGTGACTTAAGTAGAGACATTAAAATGTAGAAAGAGGTTCTCAATCTTTGATGTATGCCAAAATATCTTATGAAGCAACTCCTAAACTAATAATACAACCATAGTAAAAGAAAATGAAAGGGAAATAACCTTCTAGAACTATGGGGTAGGAGATAGATGTGGTGGATGCATGGTGTTATTCTTCTTCTTAAATATTTTCCCCACCATTAAAACTATCACTAGCAGTGTAACTTTTTTTACTATCCATAGTAAAATATCAAAGTACAAATCCAAGTTAAATAAAACAGAGCTAAGAATTGGTGTCAGAATATAATACCAAAATACCAACATATTAATTTCTTCTTACATATCCTTCTTCCCTTTTAGATTCTCTCTCAATACCCCCCGTGTGCTCCCTCACTTCTCCCCTTCCATTAATTTCCTTCCTCGAAACCATCACCTCTCTA
>Ga0315915_1008323_pt1 | contig 12140 bp, 7 predicted proteins | sample MpolbnodulesMG_FD_207738 | JGI IMG/M metagenome (GOLD analysis project Ga0315915, IMG submission 207738) | Medicago polymorpha root nodule microbial communities from Los Angeles, California, United States - branched nodules | ecosystem: Host-associated > Plants > Roots > Nodule | place: USA... | reverse complement strand
CAGGTATGTTTTTGTACCAAATACCAAGGTAAGTTTTGTTAGAGTTACCTGGAGTGAAGAAACCAAGTTCATATCTTCCATTTTGTGACACCAAGGTATTATTATTGCTGATGGATTGTGACAAACCTAGAGAATCAGCTGCTATGGAACGTTTGAGAGAGTTAACAAGTATACAGGTGACTATAATCATGCAAACTCGAGTGTCCATATTGAATTTTAAATGTAATAACACAGAGATATTAGTTTGGAGCTATACGAGCTATATTTAATGTATCACAAATTCATATTCTAAGTAAAGCACTACAGTATATAATGCTTCTCTACATGTCAAAGAAATCATAGATTTGAATAATAATATTTGCTGAAAACCCAAGTTATGGATGAGAAGTAAAGTCAACTGTTGCACAAACATCACAATATTGAACAAATCATAGATTTGAATAAATTTACGGTAGTTTCATTCTAGTCTACAAAATCATACACTTGGTATTATGGTAGATTCACACTAGCCCACAAAGTTTAGAGTTTAAACAACTTGTGCTTCTTTGTTACAGGAATCTTCTTTTACCCTAACCAATTTTATTGTGTGGTTTCATTTCAAGGAAACACAAAAGTTCAACATGCACGTTTGTCACAAAAAAAGAAGGTTCAACATGCACGTAATCTGAACAGGTGAAACCTTGGGCCACTTGATGAATTAATTCAACAAAGACGTTTGAAAAAATGTTACCATTTTTGTTGAAGATATTTTCTACCATGATGACTTTAAGCAAACTTCAGATAAAACAGGAGAGATCCTATTTTTTTACTTCTTTTTTCAACCTATTAGTTTCTTGCGCGCCCCATATGGGATTATAGAATCCGAACGGCATAAACACCCCATAAAAACCTCCAAAAACATGTTAAAACATTTCGGATTTTTTTTTTGGGAATCAGCAAATTTTATTGATAATGAGTGTGTACTAGATGCACAGCAAACTCGGGGGCAGAAAATAAATACAACAGTCTCCAACATACCGGAAAACTACACCACCAAAACCCCTCTAGACCCCAAAAACAGAAACCAAAGCCATGACAGCAAAAATCCCAGCAGAAGCAGCCTGCAGCAGAAGAACAGAAACTGATGCTGCTATATGCGTGCTGACAGCAGTTGAAAGGCAACCGCATACACCCTATACCTCAGCCTCAACCTCTCAACGCAAACAGAAGTCAAATAAGGCACGCGAGAAACTCATAGGGTGGAAAAAGTAATAGTCATTTGTTTAAGGGTTCAAGCTCCACCGGTATATCTAGAGGGAGACAAATGTAAATATTTTTCCTTGATCTGGATCACAATCCCACCCTCAATATTTTAGCAAGAAAAGAAAGAGATAGTGATATTTAAAATAGGTTAAACGTCTCTTTTGTTCCTTTAAGTTTGACAAAAATATCAGGTTAGCCTTTCAGTTCTTTAAGTTTAAAAAAAGTTCTTTAATTTGTTAATTTAATGCCGCGTTACCCTTATAAAGACTATTTGAAACTTAAAAACTTAAAAAACTTCAAATAAGTGTATTAAATTAACTACTTAAATAACCTACTTAAAACTTTAAAACTTATTTAAAACTTAAAGGACTAACCCGGTATTCTTGTCAAAGGACCAAATGAGGTAATCAGCTATCATTCATAAAAATAGACAAACAAACGGAATATGTTACAAATAGGGTCAAATGCAAACTTTGAACATGCTAACTAACTACCCAATAATGTTCCTATATGTTTGAACTAAACAAATAAAATAAGTAACAATTTTTTAGAGAAAAAATTGACCTTATAAATCAGAAATGACTGCATAGAAACATTACATACCTTCGAAGGATTCTTGTGTGAAAGAAAGAATAATTTGTTGACATTTAAGCAGTAACAAATTCAGAATTAGAGGAGGCATAATAGTGCATTGCAACAATAAATGTTACTAAATTTATAACAGTAAAGTTAATGATGAAAAATGGAGTTTCAATATTTTTAATATGACACTAATTGCAGGCTAAGACTCGGTTGAGACACTGTGCTAGCTAAGACGATGTGGCAGCAAGATAGTTTGAGGGTCTTCCAATTGATGGTAATCTCAAGAGGTTGCAATTTTCAAATCTCTATAACTGATAGGATCAGGAAAACGTCTATCAGGGTGGAAATCAAGAGCTTTTGCTATGGATGGTCGACATGTTCTTCTCAAAGTTGTTTTGTCTGCGCCTTCAGTTTACTTCCAGGTTCACCATCCCAGCTATGAATTTTAGAAAATCGGATGCGTCTCTGATTTAAACTTGTCCAAGTTCTTCACAGCTTTATATCTATCCTTCCTCTCTATCTCTAACTTTCTCGTTTGCTTGCTCGAGCAATAGAATTGTGGCGTCTGTTCTATCTCGATTCGTTCATATGGTTAGGCCATCATTTCTGAAGTAAACATATTCTGATAAAGACGTTCGCGGTAATATCATCGCGACTTGCGAAGTCATGTGCTTTTTAGACTACATAACAAATTTATTTTTTGTCAAATCTCCATTGAGAGCATTCCCATATGCTTGAAAATGATAGGCTAAATTGGTCATTTGGTACACTAATGTTGACATTGAATTTCGATCCTTGAATTCATTAGTTGTTCCATATCATTGGTTCTTAAGTTCCAAAATGGGTGAATCCAAAGGTCTAGATTCTCTGACTACATGAATGTGTGTAACAGATTCCTAAAGTTGAAGTCTATAAATAGCACATTCATGGAAAAGAGACATAGAAAAGACGAGTAAAGTAAGCTTCTTTCCGAGTCAAAATGTTTCTCATTCATTCATTTTAGTTGTACTTGATTAAAATATTATCTGCATATTGTACAACTATTCTCGTGTGACAGTTACAATGTTTGTAAGCTCAAATCATAATATACTATTTCTTAGTATGTGTGCAGTGTGTATCATTTCATAACTAGTGAAATTTGTGTCAATGAAAAAAGTTTCATCGAGCATCTAATAAGGAAATGGTCATTTGATTGGATGAACTGCAATCCTTCTGATTTGTCTTTAAATTTGATTCGGTTGAAACATTTCCAGAAATAAAACCAGGTTCTTTAGGCACTCCTAATTCCATCTCAGTACTCCCCAACATTAGAATCACAGTGGCCATAGTAGGCCTATCTTCAGGATTCTGTTGTACACACAAGAGACTGACGTGCATACAACCTAACACTTCTGATACAGCGAGCGTCTCACCTATGTTTGAGTCAATTAAATCCAAAGCTTTGTCCTCTTTCCACACTACCCATGCATGAATAATGTAAGAAGTCGATATATATTATTTGTTATGTTTGAAATTGTTAATTGACATATATTCTTGACTTTCCAAGTACTTACTTTGCCAACAAGATTAAGAGTCTCATATGTATGATAATATGCTCTATTTCTTTTGCCACATATAATTTCTAACAATAAAATTCCAAAGCTAAAAACATCAGATTTCACCGAAAACAACCCATCAACAGCATACTCGGGTGCCATGTATCTACTGCATATGAAATCATTGCAACAGATAAGAATTACCGCTGCAACAAATTAAAATATTCACACCTACGTAAATTAATATATAGTGATAGACAGTTATTAGAAACTCACTAAGTTCTAATTATTCTCTTCGTGTTTCCTTCGATTTGGTCTCCTCCAAAAGTTCTAGCTGTTCCAAAATCTGATATTTTTGGATTCAAGTTGTCGTCGAGCAAAACATTACTTGCTTTCTATGGATAATTCTTAATCGAGAATCTTGGTATACACAAGCCCCCTAGCAGTTCCACAAATTATATTGAATCGTTGTGGCCAACCGAGCAATAATACTCAAATATTGAAATACCTTGTATACAGTTCCAAAACCACCTTTGCCAATTTTTTTGTTATTGGAGAAGCCATTAGTTGCAGTCGAAATTGTTGGCAGATCAAACAATGGGAGATCAAGATCATCTACACGCCCTTCTGATCTATCTACAAAATGGAGAGAAACAGGATATTTAAATCATATTGGCATGAAAATAGATTAAAATGCATGTTTCGGAACTCTAATCATTTTGTGTGATGAACTCTAGATCATTTATTATGTATACTATGATCTCATGTTAATTTAACTAAGATACTAACTAATCTAAAATTCACCTAGCTTTTTACCTACAATCTTCCATTGGACTTTGCAGATAAAATAAATACACACCAAAAGCACCCCACAAATTAGAATCACAGTGGTAGCTACTATGGTTGTTTTCCTGTTCCTTTTGCGCCTGTGTCCAGGTTCTTCAGTGTTGACAGTGATTAAGAGAAAAAAGAAAATCAAAGTTAAATTTAGATCCAAGGAGTGACATCGAATTATCATATCTAAAATCAAATCTTAAAAACATTGATAACTAAGCCTTTACCTAACACAGAACCAAACATTCGAATATAGAGATCTTGTCCACCTTCTAGAAACATTAATGTCAATTTGATTTATATTCGATAATTTCCACTTTTAAAGCTTATTAGTCATAATAAAGTTCAGCTGTAATTTCCATGCAAAAGCTATGGGAAGTTAAATTTTATGACCTACAACTAGAAAAGCAGCTTGGGAGAACTATTAATTAGAATTAGCACATTTGTCCCTTATTATAAGCTCATTTGGCCATTTTCATATATATATTAAAAGCAGTAAGTAATGTATTTAATGTATAAATATTTCAAATACTCTTTTGTGTACTCTTTTGGCCTGTGAAATTGTTTAGTATTCCAAATGATCTCTAAAATTATAAAATAATATTCAAATTCATTCCTTTGGTTGTATTAGCAGGGAATATAATAACATCAAGTGGATCATACATTTGAAACAAAGTGAATAAAACCAGGGATGTTCTCCATCCCTTCTTTCAAACTTGTCTAATCTCTTCGTAGTTTTGTCTATCCGGCTGCTCTATCTCTAACTTTGTTATTTGCTTGATTGAGCATGGAATTGAGGTTTGTGTTCCATCTCGATTCATGCCATCATTTCTGAAGCAAACTTATTCTGATAAAGATGTTTTTTAGTAATATCATCATGACTCTCAAAGTATAATCTCCACAAAAATAATTTTGGTCAAATCTCCACAAAAATAATTTCATGACAAGATTTTCTTTGCTAAGAAATCTACAACAAAAGTTTCTTCCTTCTGCCACTCTAGTGTAATGTAGTGAAAAATTGTTTCATCGAGCATCTAATAAGGAAATGGTCACTTCATTGACTGTACTACAATCCGTCTGATTTGTCAATAACTTTTGCTTAGTCAAAAACTTTTTGGGAATGAAACCAGGTTCTTCAGGGTCCCCTAATTCCATCTCAGTGCTACTCCCCAACATTAGAATCACAGATGACATGGTAGGCCTATCTTCTGGATTCTGCTGTGCACACAAGAGACTAACATGCATACAACGCAACACTTCTGATTCAACGTACGTCTCACCTATGTTTGAGTCGATCAACTCTAAAGCCCTGTCTTCTTTCCAGAATGCCCATGCCTGAATCATTTAAGAAGTTGATATATTATTTTGTATGTTTGAAATTGTTAATTGACATTTATACAAGACTTGCCAGGTACTAACTTGGCGAACAAGGTTAAGAGTGTCATCTGTGTGATAATATGCTCTATTTCTTTTGCCACAGATAATCTCCAGCAATAAAATTCCGAAGCTAAAAACGTCAGACTTCACTGAAAACAATCCATCAACAGCATACTCTGGTGCCATGTACCCACTGCATATGAAACCATTACAACAAATTAGAATATTCACATCCATGTAAATTAATATATGGTGTTGGAGAGTTATTAGGAACTCACTAAGTCCCAATTATTCTTTCTGTTTTTCCTTTGATTTGGTCTCCTCCAAATGTTCTAGCTGTTCCAAAATCTGATATTTTTGGATTCAAATTATCGTCGAGTAAAACATTACTTGCTTTGAGATCTCTATGGATAATCCTTAATCGGGAATCTTGGTGAAGATACACGAGCCCCCTGCCGATTCCACAAATTATATGGAACCGTTTTGACCAATCTAACAATTTACTCTTGGTATCGTCTGTATCATTTAAATCAATTTACACATTAAATTAATCTTGAATATTCAAGTTCAGTAAAATAAAAGTATTGAACCATTAATTAATGTTATAAAGCACTGGTGCAACTAGATTTAGGCTTAATATTTTTGTGGTGCATACCAAAAATGAAGGAGTCTAGGCTACCGTTAGCCATGTATTCATAAATCAACATTTGTTCTTCTCCTTGAATGCAACAACCTAGCAGCTTTACTAGATTTCGGTGTTGAAGCTTTGTTATTAGCTTTACTTCATTTATGAATTCGGTCATTCCTTGTCCTGAGATGCTTGAAAGTCTCTTAACAGCAATTTCTTGATCATTGACTATTATTCCCTGCATAATCACATCCATCAATAGATACTTTGCATAATATCAGCAGTACTATATTTTTATAGTGTTTTTTTTTCTTCTCAAATATTGAATTACCTTATATACAGTTCCAAAACCACCTTCGCCAATCTTATTGTTTTCGGAGAAGCCATTTGTTGCAGTGGAAATGGTTGGCAGATCAAACAATGGGAGGTCAAGATCATCTACATACCTTTCAGATCTGTCTAAAAAATTGGAGAGAGTGAGGAAATCAAATTGAACTAGAAAATAGATTAAATGCATGTAACATGTGGCAAATATATATAAATAATGTGACGTTTGGGATACTATATAATTTAATTTAGCAAATTATTAAACTCTAATCAATATCTAGTGTGATGAACTCTAGATTATTTATTAATGTATACTATGATCTCATGTTAATTAACTAAGATACTAATTGATCTAAAGTTAACCTGGATTTTTACCTACAATCTTCCTCTGGACTCTGAAGATGAAATAAATACATACCAAAAGCACCCCACAAATTAAAATAACAGTGGAAGTTATTATGGCCGTTCTCCTGTTCTTTTTGCGCCTGTGTTCTGGTTCTTCAGCATTGACTATGATTAAGAGAGAGAAAAAACTCAAGTTAAATATTAATACAAGTGGTGACAATTGATTTTTCAAAGCTAAAATTGAACCCTGGCAAAATTAATAGTAAAGCTTTTACCTAACTCTGAACCAAACATCCTAATATAGAGATCTTGTCCATTGTTTTCAAACTGTCTTATGTCGATTAGATCACCAAACCACATAACACAACCACTCCCTTTTCCGCTTATGTTGGAATTTGTATAAGCCATACAAGAACAATTGCTAAAACATTTTTCTCTGCATTCCTCAAGACTCATACTAACATTCAACCAAGTATGTGTAGTATCTGGAACTTTTAGGCCTTGAAATTTGACAAACCCGTCTTTATTTGTGTGATTGCAACTCAAATGTTTATTGCGCACGCAACCTTGACTCCAATCAGATTCTATCCATGCTTGTGGTGACATTGGTTCAAACCCATTGAAACATTGGCAAACCTGTTGTTGGGTTGTTATGCAATTTCCATACGGTCCACAACGACCATAACTGTCACAGAAGTCTTTGGGAAGTGTTCCATATATCCTCCAATCATGTTCTTGTTCATTCCATACATAGCGATGTTCTTTTGTTTGGTCTAATACTGAGTTTGAGATAACATTATCAACCATGATGCTATATCTGAAGAAGATTTCATCATTGTTGGAAACAGTTTCGTACTGCAAAAAGGAATTTGAATCTTGTTCTGGCAATCCACCAAAATGTAGACCATTCCATGGCCCAATCCTGAAAACTTTCTCATTTCCTTTCATCATATAATACTCAGGATAATCATTGAGTACTAAACCCCAAGAAACATCACCTATAGATGGATCTTCTGGACTCTTCCAAGATGTTAATTTCCTATCAAGACCTTTTCTTAGATCCCTTCCCAATTTCATTCCTTCTAAAAATGTATTTGATGGATAATCAAAGCTTTGCCATAAATACTCAGCTTGGTTTGTTTCTCCTTCATGTTTTACCACAAGATTTCCACTGTCTAACAGCACTGCCACTGGATTATGTACTTGCTTTTGATTGGCTGTTGTGTACCAAACAATAAACCTATTTTGAGTGAGGACAAGGTTACCTGTGCTGTTGAGTTTTAATGTGTAGTTTGAAGTACTATTATTGATAGGGTTGTTTCTGTTTGCAACCCAAACAACATTTTGAACAGGAATGTTTTTATACCAAATACCAAGGTAAGTTTTGTTAGAGTTACCTGGATTGAAGAAACCAAATTCAAATCTTCCATTTTGTGACACCAAGGTATTATTATTGCTGATGGATTGTGACAAACCAAGAGAATCAGCTGCTATGGAATGTTTGAGAGAGTTAACAAGTATATAGGTAACTATAATCATGAAAACAGGAATGCCCATATTGAATTTTCAATGTAATAACACTCTTTATTATTTGGATTCAGACATAGATATTAATATGGAGCTATACGAGCCATATTCTAAGTAAAGCACAGTATATGATGCTTCTCTAAATATTGAACAAATCATAGATTTGAATAATAATATTTGCTGAAAACCCAAGTCATGGAAGAGAAATAAAGTCAACTGTTGCACAAACATCACAACAATATTGAACAAATCATAGATTTGAATAATATTACGTTAGCTTCACGCTAGTCGACAAAATCATAGACTTGGTATTATGGTAGATTCACACTAGCCCGCAAAGTTTAGAGTTTAAACAACGCGCTTCTTTGTTATAGGAATCTTCTTTCACCCTAACCAATTTTATTGTGTGGTTTCATTTCAAGGAAACACAAAAGTTCAACATGCACGTTTGTCACAAATTAAGGGTAAATAAAAACAACACCAAAAAACAAAAAATTACAATAACTATTTAAAAATGTTGAGTTCAACGATTCTTCAAAGAGTAAAATATATTTAGAAGTGTCATTTGCAAGAAACTCATTGCTAACAGAACTATCGTTGTGGTTATTGAAAAGACCAGAAGTGTCAAAATTAAACGAAATAAATTTATCAATTATCAAATATTCTTTTTTTTTTAATAAATCACATATTCTTTTAACTTTCATGTTTCTATCAATTTTTGATAAATAACTTTATTTGAAGTAGCTAAATATATATTATTGAGGTGGAAAAATATAAAATATACATATTTATTAAAACAAAATAAAAAAATTTCGGGTAGCCAAAGCTACCCCCATGCCATCACTAGCATCCGCCCCTGACAAGGAGGTTTGAAAAAATCTCACCATTTTAGTCGAAGATAGTTTCTAGCATGACGGACTTTACGGGTTAAGCACTTAAGCTCCGCCCTCATTTTTTTTAGAAGAAAAAAAGAGAGTGTGATATTTTAAATAGGACAAATGTCTCTTTTTGGCTTTTAAGTTTGACAGAAATATTGGGTTAGTCTTTTAAAATTTTTAAGATTAAAATAAGTCATTTAAGTTGTTAATTTAATGCATCGTTACCCTTGTAAAGACCTATTTGAAACTTACAAAACGTTAAATATGTTTATTAAATTAGAAACTTAAAGAACTTATTTGAAGCTTAAAGAACTTATTTGAAATTTACAGAACTTCAAGGACTAACCCATTGTTTTTGTCAAACGCAAAAGAACAAAAGAATTATTCAGCCTTTAAATCAACAGATTGACTTGTGTGGTCACAAAGCCTAAATCTAAACTTCTTAGGCACACTCACACAAATAGAAAAATTGTAGAAAGAAAGGAATCAAATTTTCTTTTTATTAAAATAAGTAAATAATGCATATATTTTATGTGTGTGTCTAAGTGATTAATATTTGTGGTGGTGACCAACCAAAAATAATCCACATACAAAAGTTTTTGTTGAATGTTTCAATGTGGTTTTCATGGGACCCGAATCCTCTCCTCCTGACTCTCTTCTTGTCTCCTTCGGCAAGTTTGGTTTATCTCTTTCTAGATTTTAGAGAGAAGATCAATAAATAAAAAGATCAAGAGAGAGATGGACATAATATGTGAAAGAAGAAAATGATTGAAAAAAGATAATTTGATTTGGTTTTCATGGGTTTTCTTTATTCAAGGTAAGTTTACTGGAGATAAACATTAAACATAGATATCTCACTGTGGAAGTTCGAATGTATGATTGAAATTGACAGGTTAAATTGGTCGTTTAGTCCCTTAGTTAATTTCTTAGTTTTATTTCGGTCTCATAACTAATAAAACGTCAGTATTGGTCTTTTAACTTTACCTCCATCAGTCAATTTAGTCTTTTTCTGTTAACTTTAACCACAAATATCTAAGGTGGACCACCATGGTAGATGGTTCATCATAGATCTTATTAATTTTTTTAATTTAAATCATTCAATCTCTTTTTTAAAAAGAGGACCGTTGGATCATGATAGTCCATTGTATCTTACAGTAAGCCAACACCAACTAATTTGTCTTCTATTTCTTCGTCTTCTTCCGTCATCTTCTTCATCATCCTCATACATCTTCATCAAATCTTCTTCAATTATGCCAAGAAAACCCAAATCATCACAAATCCAAGAAAAATAGACAAACAAATGGAATATGTTACACATAAGGTCAAATGCAAACTTTGAACATGCTAACTAACCACCCAAAAATGTTCCTATATGTTTGAATCAGAAATGACTGTGCATACTATCTGAGAAACATCACATACCTTTCAAGGATTCTTGTGAGAAAGAAAATAATTTGTTGACATTTAAACAGTAACAAATTCAGAATTAGAGGAGGCATACTAGTGCACTGCAACAAGAATCAGTTGATACATTGTGCGAGGCTAATTGCAGGCTAAGAATCAGTTGATACATTGTGCGAGGGAGATGGAAGTAGGAGTGTACAATTGACGGTAATCTCAAGAAGTTGCAATTTTTAAATCCTATAACTGATAGGATCAGGAAAACGTCTATCAGGGTGGAAATCATGCCTTTTGCTATGGATGGTCGTCATGTTCTTCTCAAAGTTATTTTGTCTGCGCCTTCAGTTTACTTCCAGGTTCGCCATCCCAGCTATCAATTTTGGAAAATCGGACGCGTCCCTGATTTAAACTTGTCTAAGCTCTTCACAGCTTTATATCTGTCCTTCCTTTCTTGTTTGCTTGCTCGAGCAATAGAATTGTGGTGTGTGTTCTATCTCGACTCATTCATATGGTTATGCCATCATTTCTGAAGTGAACATATTCTTTTTTTTTTGATAAGGCAAAAGAAAGCAATAAAATTCAAGAGAGGGCTTGAACCCTTATACAGCCATAGAACAGAAATTACACAAGATCAAAACAGAACTAATTGGAATTCGAAGTAAACATATTCTGATAAAGACGTTCGTAGTAATATCATCATGACTTGCGAAGTCATGTGCTTTTTAGACTACATCACTAATTTAATTTTTGTCAAATCTCCATTGAGAGAATTCCCATATGCTTGAAAATGATAGGCTAAATTGGTCATTTGGTACCCTAATATTGACATTGAATTTCGATCCTTGAATTCATTAGTTGTTCCATTTCATTGGTTCTTAAGTTCCAAAATGGATGAATCCAAAGGTCTAGATTCTCTGACTACATGAATGTGTGTAACAGATTCCTAAAGTTGAAGTCTATAAATAGCACATCCATGGAACAGCGACGTCGAAAAGACGAGTAAAGTAAGCTTCTTTCCGAGTCAAAATGTTTCTCATTCATTCATTTTAGTTGTACTTGATTAAAATATTATCTACATATTGTACAACGATTCTCATGTGACAATTACAATCTTTGTAAGCTCAAATCATAATATACTATTCCTACTATGTGTATATCATTTCATAACTAGTGAAATTTGTCTCAACGAAAAAGTTTCATCGAGCATCTAATAAGGAAATGGTCATTTGATTGGATGAACTGTAATCCTTCTGATTTGTCTTTAAATTTGATTCGGTTGAAACATTTCCAGAAATAAAACCAGGTTCTTTAGGCTCTCCTAATTCCATCTCAGTACTCCCCAACATTAGAATCACAGTGGCCATAGTAGGCCTATCCTCAGGATTCTGTTGTACACACAAGAGACTGATGTGCATACAACGCAATACTTCTGATACAACGAGCGTCTCACCTATGTTTGAGTCA
>Ga0315915_1008322_pt1 | contig 12140 bp, 8 predicted proteins | sample MpolbnodulesMG_FD_207738 | JGI IMG/M metagenome (GOLD analysis project Ga0315915, IMG submission 207738) | Medicago polymorpha root nodule microbial communities from Los Angeles, California, United States - branched nodules | ecosystem: Host-associated > Plants > Roots > Nodule | place: USA... | reverse complement strand
ACTTACTCCCTTTGTTTTGATAACAGTTACTAATTGTTGCTCTCTGTCCTGCGATTACAAATATAACAGCTACTCCAGTATCACAACAGGGCATTTGGTTATATTTACTTATGTTGGAAGAGTTCAGTTTTTTTTAAAAACTAAACAGTGCACTAGTTTGAAGACCGATTCAGTTCAGTTTGAATTGTTCCCTTATAGTTCAGTTCAGTTCACACACAGTTTTGGTTCTGAACCGAACCGTGCCCATCCCTACCTCTCCCCCCTCTCTCCAATGATTGAAAAAGGACTGGACCAAAATGCCCCTGACTTGGGTAGCAAGAACCTTGAGGACAAAATGACTAAAAGGACCGATTAACTAAAAGAGAATTAAAATAAATAAATTAAATACTAGAATTAAATAATAAAATAAATAATAAAACGAAATAATAATAACATAATAAGACCATAACTAAAAACTTAAAATTGTCCTCTCGAAACCAAAAAATGAGGTATTTTAAAATATCTCTCGTCTTAAAACAACGAAAATTCTGAACTTTAAAAGTACGAATAAAATGGGTAAAAACAGAGAAAAGTAGTCAAAATTTAGGATATGACAATAATGTCTGTAACAGTACAATCGACGTACTTACATATTGAAAGGGTGAATTTATTACATGCATACAACTTTATGTTACCAATTCACTCCATCAAGGTATACTTCTCGATAAAAGCTACGATTTTGTCTTATCGTTTAGCTTGACACACAGAGAAATAGACGTTTTGACACTTCTAGGAGCTGCTGCAGCAAAAGACCTGTCCAATGGAATGTTTTAAGTTTTAACACAATGTCATTGCAATTTATTTGACATGGTTTTCTACAATATATCAGAAGTATTTTTTCAAACAATCAATTTTATTTATTTGAAGGATTAAATTAATTATCAATATTTTTTTTAGCAATTGAGTCCTGATATTTTTTTTTCTCCAAAGTGTGTGTGCCTAGAGTAATATATATTGACATAACACCAAAGTCTCATAACTAGTGTGACCGTTTTAAAATGAAAAAGTCCAAAAATCAGTTTGTGCACCGACCATGAATGAAATCCTTAATTAGGATTTCAAACATTTTGTCATTTTTAAAAGTCACATGACTATGAGAGTTAAGTGTCACAATTAAATTATCTCACCTCAATGTAAAAGTTGAAGAAAAAAAATGAAACAAAAGGAGCCAAAATCACTCAAAAAAGTAGTAGGGATCAAAATTGCACAATCACTAAACTTTAAGGGTCAAAAGAGAAATTAAACCAAAAATAAATAAATATATAATTTATAATTAGGAAGTGGCTGAAAATTTGTACCTATTGAACAATCACAAGAAGATTTATAATTCAAGTCTTCCTCATTTTCTTTGGGGGTAATAAGAAGTTGTTGTTGGGCATCTTCATTTTCATCATCATCAAATTTTGAATGTTGATCAAACTCATTAGAAACTTGAGCATTGAAGGGTAATTCAACAATTTCAACTTTACTTCGGCTACTACTACCATCCAACCCCAAACTATGTTCCAAGCTAGATACAAGGATGAACCCACAACCCTTTATCCCCTTAGTTGACAATTGTTCCCCGTCATCATTATAAAGTCCAACTTCAAATGAAATGCTGTAATGATCATCATCCACCCTCGCCCAATAGCAGAAATTAGTCAAACGGATTAGCAGTACATGATCTGAAATCATTGTCTCGCTCACATGCTCAGAACCTATATTCCATCCGAAGCCAATTCCTCCGTGATTATATATAGTACAATAAAATCCGGAAGAAGTAAGATTTAACCCCTCAGAGAGTAAGACGCATAAAACAATATCATACAATCCATCTTTTGGAATAGGAGGAGTAATTATTGAAGCCTCCGTTGTGAAGAAATCAAACTCGCATGGAACTTCGGCAACTGGAAGTAAAGAGGAAAGCGCTACTCTACGAAAGTGGTTTTTGGTGCAGATTATGTATAACATGTTCTCAAGCATTTCTCTTTGAATGGAGTTTGTGTCCAGAGAAGTGCAGTTAATGGCGCTCAAGTCTCGCAAGGATGCAGGAAGCTTTGGTAGTGAATTAAGGTTTACGCAACCATCTAAAACAAGGAATTCCAACATTAAACAGTTTTGGATGTTGTCAGGGAGGGTTTCTAAGTTGCAACAATTTCTTAGATTTAGATGGTTTAAAGATCGTGCGCCATCAAGGATGAACCACATACTCAATGTATTGATTTGCGTGCATCCTGAAAGGTTCAAATATATAAGAGACTCTAATCCTCGATCATTTGATAGCTTCTTCCCAACAAAGTTAAGCTTCTTACAATCACTTAGATTGAGAAGGCCTAGTTTGCTATTACGCCACATCGATGATGAAAATTCATGTATAGTTGTGCCACTTAACGACAACCATGTCATTTCTTCGGATGTCACAGAAAATTGTACGAGAGATGAACAATCAGTGAGATCCAGTCTTTGGAGAGATTTTGAATGAATGTTAGTTATAAGGCTTTCAATCTTTTTACAACCTTTTAAGCATAGTTCTCTAAGCTTGGGGGCACTGAAAATGGATGGATGGAGTTGATGGAGACTCACACAATAAGCAAGAGATAATATTTTAAGATTCGGTGCTCTTGATAAGTCCGGAATCTCAATCAGGTCTTCAGAGTTATCAAGTTTAATGATTGTTAAATTGTCAAGCTTCTGTAGGAAGAAAGAAACATCACATTGTTCAGAAATCAATAAATTTCACTCATGATTATTAAATAAAAGAGAAATCTGAACATAATTAAGCACATATAGAACAGAACTTGGCTGTGGCACGACTATAAGAATGAGCTTATAGAAATGCACAAACTAACAATAACAAGTATATAAAAGCACATTAATTAATTTGTACCTGAATTCTATCCCAAAGCTTTCTAAGCTTGCTATAGGTCATGCTAAGCTGTACAAGCCTTTGAGGACAAAAGGTTGATGGCAAAGACTCAAGTGGAAATGATTTCCAATGAAGGTACCTCAATTTATCAGACAACCACTCAAGACCTTTAGGGAGATGCACATTGTTGAATTTATTGGTGATATGAAGTAATCTTAAGTTGATCATGCTTTCAAAGGATCTGGAGCTCAAGTATACATCACCAATTTTAGAAGTATCGAATAGTATAACTTCAACAGCATCAGTTCCCTGAAAACAAAATTTTGAATAATAATTAGCAAAGGTTGTCATACACTCATACATATTTTTATCGGTGAAGCCTAGATTACCCTCTCTTGTTTAGGGAGTATTTAGCCTTTCAAGATATCAACCAATCAAAATGTAATATACAAATATAACATTAAATGTCAAATAAATGAGTCAATTTTTCTATAAAAAAAATCAATTTTAATAAGGTAACTTTTAATTTTTATTTAATTATATTTAGGTAGACAATCTTAATTAATTTACACTATAGGACTTGTAACAATTAAAATTTCACATCAAATTCAACCCATCATATACGTTCATAAATTTTGTTACATTCCAAAATCTAGAACACACATAACGTGCAATCTCTTCTTGATTGTTCAATTCTCTCGTTCCAGAATTGCCGCCGCTTCCAATTATTGTGAGAATCATTGCCGTCTGTTTGATGCCGCTTCCGATTATTGTGAGAATCATTGTCGTCTGTTTGATTCCAGTCATCGTGAGATCACCGTTGTTTCCAAAAGCTATATCCACGAATTGCTCACGAATTAACGCTCACCTTATGAAATTCATGTTTGTATTAGCATTATTTACTATTTATTTATTTCACTTCGTCTTCTCTTCCCTAGCTTTAACCGATCTCACACTGTGTTCACAATCTCAACAAATGTTCATTTCGGCAACACAAAATTCACCGGAAAAAGAAACAACAAAACAACACAATATAATGATTTGAATAAAGCAATTTCCAAAAGTAAATTTAATAATCAATATTGTACCAAAAATAAAATTAATAATCAACGCATTGAAGATCCATTTATCTTAATCAAACGCAAAATATGTGTGATAAAATACAATTTTATATAATCTCAAACAACTCAATCAAACTCAAAACCCAAATAAAAATGGAAGCATCATTGGAATTCATGCCAAAGTTGAAAGTCACCACTGTCGCATTATAAGTGTGAAAAGGTTGCAATCAAGTCGCGATAGTAGTGAGAAAGGAACGAAAATGAAAAATCAAATCAAGAAGAAAAATTAAGTCACGATACCTAATGTGATTATGGAAACAACACTGATTCTCACCATGTCTGGAATCAGAAGGACGAAACAATTCTCACGATAATTGAAAACAACTGCAATTCTGGAACGAGAGAATTGAACAATCAAGATGGGAAGAAGAACGAAGAAGAAATTGCTCGTTATGTGTGTTCTAGGTTTTGGAATGAAACAAAATTTATGAACGTATGTGGGGTGTGTTTGGTAAAAATAAGCTATAAGCTAGCTAAAAGCTGAAAAACTAGCTTATAGCTGATGTCTTATAACTGATAGCTTATAGCTGAAAAGATGGTTTATTAAAATTGAAGTGTTTGGTAAAATTAGGTGTTAGAAGTGGCCGATAAGTATAAAATGACATAAAAAAACATGTTTATATATATACTTACCTTGTTGTATTTAAATACTTCATAGATTAACTCGGGATCCCACAATCGACTTCTTTTTCCAGGGTCTTTCGGAGCTTCTTGCTTAACAATCTCTCGTCCCATTTCTACGAACAAATCATGCATTTCGATTCGATCACGATATCCAAAAGTCATGAGTGCTTTATGCAGAAGGACTTCTATTGAAGTTGCCGGATGAAATTTGCAAGCATTAAATATATCTATTATGTATTCTCGCTGTTTATAACTAGCAAATTCATTTACTTTTGGGTAGAAGAAGCAGGCAATGTCTAGAAATATGTCACGTTGAGTACAATCTAAGTCATAGAAACTCAATTTTAACACATCATGAATTCCCGCATAAGGATTATCTTTTATCTTTTCCAATTCACTTTCCCATGCTTCTTTGCTTTTTGCACCAAGATTTGCACCTAAAACTTTCAAAGCGAGAGGATTGCCTCTGCAATATCCAATTGCCCTTTTTGAGAGCTCTTTGTATCCTTCTTTAGCATGTTTTTCTTGAAATGCATTATAACTGAATAGTTGAAGAGATTCATCTTCATTCAATTCATTGACCTCATGTACTACACATCCTTTAAATTGACGACATATTTGCCTATCTCTTGTTGTGACAATGACTCTACTACCTGGTCCCAGACCCATCTTTAGATTTTCTGCTTGCTCTAAGGTTGCAACATCGTCCAACGCAATCAAACATTTTGCACGTTCAAGTCTTTTTTTGAAAGTTGGGGTTTCAAAATAAGGCGCATCAAGACCAAGCTTCAACAATGTAGAAAAAAGCCTGTTACGTACAACATTGAGTCCAGACCTAGTTGATTCTTCCCTTACATTTTCGAGGAAACAATGATATTCGAATTCAGAACAATGTTTATCATATAAAATATTTGCTAAAGTGGTCTTTCCTATGCCCCCCATGCCCCATAATACAATCGTTCTAACATCATTTGACCCAATATTCTTTAACAATTCAATCTCTCCATACTTTTCTTCAATTCCAACAAGTTCCTTACTGACTTCAAATGGACGTCTGCGATTCAGTTGTTTCAAAACATCTTTGACGATGTCCTTAATGAAGTCTGATTCAATCCTACCATATGAATGGAAAGGGAAAAAAAGGTCAACATTCTTGTTGTGCTGATAATATTTATATAAATAATTTTTTAGGGGAATTGCATAAAATTTGTTGTCACTATGATTGAGGAAGAAAGAAGGAAAAAAATAGATTTCATGAAATGAAAATTCAGAGATAGAGTAGGTAATTAGTGTTCTATTATTTTTTCTAGGCAATGAATTTCCAAAGCAAATTACCGAAGAAGGTTTTATGTAGTATTAAAAGAATATAGCCCAATGATGAATGATGGATCGTACTACTTCTTAAAATTGTGAGATATGAGTATTTAGGGTACAACAAAGATATCAATGTTTGAAAGTGTTTTCTTCAACTTGAATGCAAAATAAATTGTGACTCTCAAAATTAGGGGTGCAATTTGATCCATCCATTCGATACAATCTATTGATTAATTCATCGAATGCATTTATCAAACAAAAATCTTATTAATTGATTGGATTCAATCTATCCATTTGAAAATCTGTATGAACACCTTATTTTATAGATTCAATAGATCATCACAAAGGATAATACACATTCATTTGATAAATTATAAACAATGTATTTATAAAATTAATTTAATAGCTACAAAAAATAAGGTACGAAAACTAGAAACAAAAATATTAATTGTTTGTGAAATGTCTTAAAATTAATTTAATAACTACAAAACTGAAAAAATTTAGAATTTAAATTAACTTAATTCAATAAATAAAAAATAGAAAAATATGTAAATATGAAAATTAACTTAATATTTTAATATTAAAATATTATTTTGTCAAAAAAATATATTAAAATACTATCAATTTAATACATTATTAAAATGATTAATATTATGTTAATATAAAATTATAATAAGGTGGTGGTCAACGTCGAAATAAATTATAATAAAAGACATTTTATTAAATTGTTAATGGATTAATGAACTGTTTTGATTCATCGAAATTTAAATCCATCGAATCAATCCATTTTGTCCCCTCAACAATAAAACATAAACTAGTACACAGATACCAGGGCTTATGTTTCCATTTATATTCCTTCAATATGCATAGTTATTTGTTGCTATATTAATCGTGACATGAATAAATTAGATGGATAGTTCATTTTATTTACCTTGAATTTTTAGAGTCCCACCCAGATAAATTGGAGACTTCGGTGAGAGCATCTTTCCATTTCTGCAACTTGTCTTTCTTGTGCTTCAATTTCTTCTCATGCTTTGCAAAGGCTTGCCCGTAACTCCCAATCTGATATCTCACATGAGATGGATCTATTTCATAGAAAATTGGTATCACAATTTGTCCATTATCTTTCTTGCATTCTAGAATCTTGACGAGTTCATTCAAACACCATTTTGAAGAAGCATAGTCTTTTGAAAAGATGACTATAGATGCACATGACACTTCAATGGCTTTGATCAGTTTTGATGAGATCTCATCTCCTTTTTCAAGCTCGTTGTCGTCTATAAATGTCGTAACGCCGCTCTTTTTCAAAGCTTCATTAAGATGGCTTGTGAATTTTCTACGAGTATCCTCACCACGAAAGCTAATAAAAACATCAAAAAGTTTCGAAGCCACCACCAAAGTAGAAGAAGAAGAAGAAGAAGAAGCACCTATATTTAGTTGCATAGCCATTACAACTGCTGCACCGCATTAATCACAGTGTTACATTCAGAAAAACAAAACCAAGGAATGAATATAATAACTTGTCAACTGTGAAAAATACCCTACTTAATTTCTGAAAATAAAAAATGTCTTCATTTTGACTTAATTTTTTTTTCGAATAACTATCATTTTTGGAGGAAAAAAGAACGGAATTTGCAGAAAAAATTGATTTTTTTTTAATCATAGATCCAATAGAAGGATTGTCAATAAAATATCAATAGCATCAGTCTAAAACAGCTAAAAAGGGTACATAAGAAATTCTTACATCTTTTGAAAATACAAGAGAATCAGCCAATTTCATCTTTTGACTGTTGTTGTTCATGTAAAGGAAAAGAGCAGAAATATAATATGTAAAGAACTGTAGCAAACTTAGAATTTGACCAAGACACCAACATTTCAGACCATAACACAGTGGTAGTTGCAATTTCCGACACGGTGGTCGCCGGAAAAGGTAATTCTAACCGTGATGATGGTGTTGAGATGTTTGCAAATCTATCAGATCTGAAAATAAATTCAATAGAATGATAAAGGAGAAGGAATTGATGAAGATTCTGAGTGTGGCTCAGCCAAAGGCAGTCGGAAATGGATATGGATTAAGGTGGCTGATACGGCGGCTATGGTTCTTAGAGGAGAGGAGAGGAGAAGAGCTTCTCAAAATCTATACAATATAAAAAAGTCTGCACAATGTAAGAAAGGGATAAGGTGGGTATATACTAAAGTTTCAAAAATTACTAAAAACGCGTTAGAGAAATTGACATCAATTAAATTAAATAGAACAATCATGCATGAGGCAAGCTATCATTAATAAAATACACTAAAAGGCTGACATTGATTAAACTAAATTATCATGCACTTGAAAAGTTTTTACAGATCTTATTTTAGAATTAACTTAAAATCATGGGTTAAGTTGTCACTGACTAAACTAATACTGATACATGAGACATGTTATTGTTGATACAAAGTTTATAATAATTATAATACACGGGCCATGTTGTTATTGATATAAATTTTAGAATAATTTAAGGGTAAAATCAATTATAGAAGTCAAAAACTACAAATTATAGCTTCAAGTAGAATCAATTGTACAAGCAAAATCAATTATACTTTAAATCATCCAAACATCATAAAATCAATTATACAACTTCTATAATCACTCTTGACCCTCTAGAATTGAAACCATACACATGCTTATAAATATATATAAAAAATAAAAAAAAAGGATCAAGATTTGTGAATGGTAAATATAAAAAACACGGGACAAAGTTTTGTGAATGATAAATATAAAAAATACAAACCAAGATTTAAGATTGATAAATATAAAAAATTCAGACCAAAATTTGTGAATGATAAATATATAAAAAAAAAAAAAAAAAAGAAACCAAAATTTCTGAATGATAAATTTACAGAAAGCATGAGACCAAAAATTGAGACTTCTAAATTAAAAAAAAACACGGGACCAAGATTTGTGAATGATAAATATAAAAAACATGGACCATGTTATTTTAAAACAATTCAATTTATATAAAATAGTTTGAAAAAGAATTATATTTAATTAAATATCATATATAAAATTAATTAAATATAATTCAATTAAAGACAATACTTATATACAAATATCATATATGTTGCTGTTAAATAAATAAATAATCAATATCTAAACTATCATTATCACAATTATTTATAAAACATACAATATATTCAAGTTTTAACCGTAAAAATCGTCCACCCCGACGGGTACCCGTGCTATTTTTACTAGTTTATTTATAATACGAGGAAATAGCAAGTGATGATTAGTGGTAAGTTCCACGAAGCTTCGTTCGGCTTTAGTAATGAGTGACACTGTAGTTTTCTGTTTAGATATCTCCTTTGAGCAGAGACAAGTTTCTTTTGTACCATCACCTATTTTGACTTAAAACTTAAAAAAGTTGAAAGTAATTGACGCGTTTTCTCTTGCAATAGTACAAAATTAAGAAATTAATAATTCTTCGGTGGTACAACTAAATAGGTACTCCAACCTAAAAAAGATTCCTCCATTTGGTACAACTGAAGAATTATTTTTCTGACTTAAAAAGAATATAAGCTTTGTACTTTTGCTCTCTCTATTTTGATTTAACTGAAATTTTAATCATCCTATTTTTAAAACTACCATTTTGATACTCCTGTTTTATATTTTTTGGGTTTTTTAGTCCCCATCAATTTTAGTGATTTGTCACTCTTATTAATGACATGGTAGTGATTATGTGGCATGTGTGCGTTAACTTATTTATTTTCCATGTCATTAATTGAAATAATTAATTGTATACATATTAAAAATTAAAATCTAATTGATTAATTATTAAAAAAATGATTTAAATTATAAAAATGAAGAGAATTCCTTAAAAAAAATGAAGAGAATTAGATTGGGGAACCATGAACCCTAATTTCTAAAATCCCCAATCTTCATCCATGAAACGGGAAAAAAAATGAAAAGAATGATTTAAATTGATAATTATTGCACAAGTAAGGTGAGATTGGGTAAAGCATTCTGCACAATTAGGGGAATATTCCATCTTGCATTGTCTATGAATTCAGGAACTGTAGCAGTGAGGTTTTGAGAGATATACTAAGGAAGGTTGAGATATGTTGATAGAGGAGCTCCACACCAATTATCACTCCAAAAGTTCATAGTGTCCCTAGAGCCAATCAACCAGCTAGAGTGATTGCTGGTATTATCAAATTCACCTTTTATACTACTCCATATTGATGAGTGAATATGGTGAGATATTGTTCTTCTATTTTCTAAGAACTCTGATTTGAAGAAGCAAAGCCCCAACTAAAGTAGAATTTCTAAAATCTTTGAGATTTGAAGCCTCATTTAGTGAAGAGAGGGATCTGATGCTTAAACCAATTTCCTCTTTTCAATGTCTCCACTCTAGATAAAATTCCTGATCTGTCCGTTTACCAATATCGGAAATCTTTTACATTCAAAACGTTCTTGTGAACCTCAACATTATGGACGTCTTAGATGTTATAGATACAGCAAATATTTAGGATTACCATCCATGATTTGTAGAGATCGAAATGGTTTTTGCTCCTACATTAAAGATCATGTTTGTCAGAAGATTTATTCCCGGATTAGTAAGTGCCTTTCTAAAGTCGGTTGAGAGGTTAATTGGGCAAGTGGAAGAAGACAAACTGATTTGGAAGGCCGAGAAAAATGGTGTATATTCGGTGAAGAATTCTTACGGCTTATGTGTAGAGGATTTAGTGGATACTTCCCATCTTCGTCGACCTGGCTATTGGTCCGACATTTGGCATTTAAAAGTTCCACCAAAATTATAGATTTAATCTAGCATATGTGCATAGGTTGCTTACCCACATGTGTTAAACTCCAAGATAAATGGGTGAAATGCCCGTTCTCATGCATGATCTGTGACGCGCCTTTTGAAGACCTTAACCATGTTTTCTTTAACTGCGCTTTTGTTGTGCGGGTTTGGAATTGGAGTGGCCTTTGGGACGTAATTCAACATGCACTTTCTCTCACAACTACAACAGTTTATACCATCTTTCATCTCTTGCATGAGTTAGCTAGAGAGAACTCCCCAATTGTTTTGCCTCCACCCTCTAGAGTCTTTTGGAAACACAGAAACCTCAAGCTCTGGCAAGAAATAGCAGAAATAGTTACCTAAGTTATTGTTGGAACATGTGTGCAAATTGAGTAATTGACTAAACATAAATTTCCATAATGGGTAGAACTAATGTAGTGTGAATTGAAAAAAGTGGAAGTCCCACATCGGATGAATCACACATTAGTAGTGTTTATATAGTAGGGTGTTCTAATAAGGGTATTTGTAATATCCCGCTCGTCAGCATCGGAGTTATATCAGTCGAAGGTGCGCCAGAGATCAACGTTCATGAGACTCACTACGGTGAGGGATGTTTTACGACGCAGTGCCAGTTGAACACGAGTTAATTAGCAGTGTCAGTTTAACACGGTTAAGACGAGGGGCAGTTTGGTAATAGCGCATGAGAAGTATATAAGTGTTGGAGGTCACAAACATTTCATTTTGGTCATGCACTTTCTCTCACTAAGTTTGCAAATCAGAATTTGCTCTCTCCTTCTCTCTAGAAATCGCCCCATCCTTCCCTCTCCAAGCAATCAAGTGGTCTATGCATGCAATGGTAATCAAGCATGAATCATGGTGTCTTAGCAAGCAAGAGAGAAGCAAGAGCGGATTGGTGAGCTAAGGCTATGGATGCATGATGAATCAAGAGCTAGGGTTCATGGCTAGAGTTAGAATTGGAGCTGAAGCTTGAGCAATGCTGCAAATCACCAAGTGAGTTCTTAGTTAGCTTCCCTACCCTGGGTTTATGTGATTATCCATGTGAGAAATTCATGTGATGTTAAATTATGAAATAGGGTTAGAGAACCCCCTTTGTACCATTCATGATCAAATACTGTTAATTGTTTCCATGCAAGTGTTATGAATTGTTTATATGTGTTTCTGGATGTAATGGGTACCTTAAGATGCTTGGAATTGAGGTTTTTATACCAAAAATGCGGTTTCTGCACTTCTGGGCCGATGAATGTTCGCTTAAGCGTGCACCGTTCGCTTAAGCGTACAAAACGTCGAGAGGAAAGTCCCGTTTGCTTACCGTTCGCTCACGCGTTCGCTTAAGCCTACAGCCTCAGCACAGCATTTTTGAGAAATTTCCTTGTGGTCCAGAAATGCCGT
>Ga0315915_1008321_pt1 | contig 12140 bp, 10 predicted proteins | sample MpolbnodulesMG_FD_207738 | JGI IMG/M metagenome (GOLD analysis project Ga0315915, IMG submission 207738) | Medicago polymorpha root nodule microbial communities from Los Angeles, California, United States - branched nodules | ecosystem: Host-associated > Plants > Roots > Nodule | place: USA... | reverse complement strand
ATTTATAGAGGATTTGAGAGACGTTGAGAACTAGCCGGTACATCAACTTGTCTTGACTGAAGCTTTGATTCTTCACCATTGATCTTTTGCCTGATTTGATAATTGTCCTATGAAGAACCAATTTCAACTCCATTCCAATAGAGAAGGAACAATGTCTGCAAATATTACTGTTATCCTTGTCTTGATGTATAGACACGATGCAGAGATGGTGGTTGCAGAGGCAGACGCAGAGTTAGTGGTTGTACACTTCGTACACTGTACTTTGTCAACTCTCTTAAGCTTCTGGTGAAGTGGCTTCTGATGAGATGCTTCTGATGATCTTGCTTCTGATTACCTTGCTTCTGATGACATCATCTTCAGGAGCGCTTTTCTTCAGGAGCATTTTCTTCAGACGCATTTTCTTCAGATGCTTTTAGCTTCAATATAAATTCCTTTGCTCTCTGATTTGTTCAAACAGAACCTCTATGAATAAGACTTTGATTATGATCATGTACACTTGAACAAATGTTTAGCATATCCAATTGACAATTTTTAATACCTTGTTATCATCAAAACTCAGAAAGGTGATTTTGCGAAACACCCTTTGTTCCAACAGTGTGTCTCCTAGACATCCCCATCACTGGGAGGCTCATTAAGGAGGAGGAGTTAGATCATGACCAGAGCAAAAAGTTGCTGTAGGATGAACTATGTTTTACAGAGGCAGAGGCGAGGGCCGAGGTGAAAAAACAGTGTGGTGCTCTTGTCAGTTACACTAAACTGAAGAGGCGTTACGAATTATTGTTGAATAGGTGTAATTAGTTGGTGGTGTCTGCATCAGAGGTGGATGAGGTGGAGCAGAGTGTTGTTAGGTTCGCCTACGTTAAGGTGTTTTTGTTGCTCTTGCTTGGCTACACCATTTTTGCGGGCAAGAACGACAATATCGTTAATCTGCTATGGTTGCTTGCACTTCGAGATTTGGACAGGTTGGACGACTGGTCATGGGGCGGGATGACACTTGCTTTCCTGTATGAGTAGTTTTCTCTTACCTCCGACTCAGCTATTAGCGCCGTTAGTGGTTACATGATCTTGCTTGTGGTAAAAAAATTTCCTTAATTTTTTAGTGGATCATAAATGAATAGTTGTTTGTATGATACTTGTGCTGATATAAATTTGTCTCTTTGTGTTTGCAGGGATGGGTTATGGCGCACTTCAAGCAGCTCATTCTGAGGAAGTGTGAGCCAAAGTACGAGCGTGCTGACCCGCTTGTGGGTAGATGGAAATCTATCAGGGGTTATGCTGATCATGGACACTACAGAAGCCTACTTGATTTGATGGAGCATCATAATGTCATCTGGAGGTCGAACGAGTCTCGGTGAGATGTGACACCTTTTCATGACATATGCTGGTACTCCGGATGGATCATGGCTAGCAAAGACAAGATGTGCCGTCACTTGCCGGAGCGGGTTCTGAGGCACTACGACTATGCCCACACCATTCCAGACCTCCTACGATGATTGGGGATCTTACGCCATCAGATTTGGTTATGGCCTTCATGGAGTTTGCTGTCCATGTCCTTAGCCAGCAGGAGAGGGGTGATCCGATCCTGGAGGACGAGGTGTGGAAGCATGAGGTGGGGTACATGAAATGGTTCTACCGTGTATTTCATCCTCTTATGATCGTCCCTGCGCTACTACACAACTCATGTCCCTCCTTACAAGGAGGTTAGTGTTGAGCAGCAGTGCGCAAGACAGGTTCCCGAACTACTCCAGATCATCGAGAATATCATAGCTAGAGTGGATAATACATTGGGGTTTTTGATATGTATGTGAATCCTGTCATTACCTGCATTATGGAGGGCATCCAGTCTGAGTATAGCATTATGCAGGAGGTGCCGGTTCCCCGGAGTAGGAGTAGGAGTCATAGTCCACATGAGGAGTAAGATCTTGTTCTAGCGTTTTTAGGACATTTGTATTTTTTTTTAATGTTTTTGTAACATTCTGAGGGATTTTGATGTAATATATTTACTCTCACGCCTTTGCGCATTTTTATGACATTTTGTTTAGTTTATCGGTTTTTAATTTTGCATAATTTTGAGTTTTATTATGCGTATGTTAATTATTATTGAATGAATGATTGTGAATGATTGAATGAATGATGAAAATGATGGAATGGATGCATGAATGAAGGAAGGAAATTAGGAAAAATCAAGTTTCTGCTATCCTGGAAATAAACAAATTGTGATCCTAAGTTAAGATACTCAAATTGAAATATTTTTAGAGAGAAACGCCTGAAAATAGCGAAGACTGTAATTCAACATGAATAATCAATAAATATTGATATATTTTTGTGGAAGCAGTTTTTTTTTTTTTTGTGGAAGCAAAATGGAAAAGAGGAATAAGAAAGCGATATAAGAGAGAGGGTCGTCGACAATCGTTGTTGAGAGATAGGGCGAGGATGGGGATAAAGTAGGGAAGAACGATAATGTGCAAAGGAGGTTCTTATAAGAGGGAAATGTGAAGGGATGAATGAAGGTGGTACTCTTCACTAAAAAAAATCATGTCTTTTCATTTTCTAATTGGTCACTCATTATTTTTTATGGTTTTTTTTTCTTCGCTTTTACGGGTGCAATGGAGTGTTTTCAAATGACAGTATATGAATGTGATGTGGTTGTAAAGGTTGAACAACGTTGAAGGAGTGAATTTGTTCTTGTTAATGCATTATTTTTTTTTAACTTTAACTCTATCATGCATTTTCTTTTCAAAATATGTAGTTTTAAATTTATATTGTTTATAGAAGTAATGATTTTTTTTTTATTATCGATATGTAGTTTTCACGATGGATTATACACATGTGTTAAAATAATATTTTAACACGTGCATGACTTAACTCTTGATGGATTATACACATGCGTGACTTAACTTATGCTGGAGGCATTTTTGAAAGTGCATTTGAGAGTGAACAAAATGTGATGGGAGAAGAGCATTTGTCATCGGGGGGGGTGAGAATGTTGCTTCAACCATCAACCCTGTTGTCTTTGAAGACAATGCTATCATGTTGGAGAAAAGTAATGGGTCTGCAGTTGAAAAGTGTCAGCCTTAGGATATATATCAAGCAAAAAATATTGTAATACCCCTCTGTGTAGATAATATTGTTGATACAGCAGGGACTGAACTGGTGCATTCTGTAGCAGGAAAGTCGGCTAATGAAGTGGCTAAGGTTGTTTCAAGTGATATTAATACCAACCATTTCGCAGCTTCTCTGGCTTTTGATGACAGAATCATAACCTATGAAACACGGATACAAACATGGGACACGACGCTGATGCATCCACAATAATAAAAATGACATAGGTTATGATTTTGGGACACACCTTAGATCAGAAGTGTCGGTGCAACAGAGACCATAACAAATGATGCTCACAATTATAGAGGGAAACATAATTCTGAAGATACAGAGGCTCAGGCCAATATCTCCAATCCTGAAGATTGGCTGCCTGACGTTAATACAGTTTTGTCGAATCAATTTCATGCTCAAGTGTAAAATGATCTTCTGTCCAGGAACTCGGTTGGTTTTTCTTCACTCAGCTGATATGGAAACTGTCTCTATGGTGCCAGAATTTCAACCAGTGGATGCTTCTAAAAACACCTGCTTCATCAATGAAGCTCAAAAGAAAAGTGTTCAAATTCTTTAAAATTAGGGTTAATACCGTTTTTAGTCGCCGTAATATTAGCAAATTCCGGTTTTAGTCCGTAAAAAAATAATTTAGATTATGTCCTTGTACTTTTAGTTCCTCATTTAACCACGTCAGCAGAATATGCATACATGGCACGTGAAATGAGGGACCAAAAATGGAGGAATCTGAAATTACCAAAAGTGGGGAAATTTGAAATTACATGGATGTAATTTATGCAGATTCTACTGACGTGGTTAAATGAGTGACCAAAAGTGGAAGAATCTGAAATTACAAAGACAAAATCTAAAGTTTTTTTTTTTACCGCGACTAAAACCGGAATTCGTTAATATTACAGTGGCACTATTAACCCTTAAAATTATGGGGAGACCTATCCTCTGAGGAGGAAGATATGGCAAATGAATGAAATAACTACCAAGTGATCAGTGATAGAGAAGCTGATAGAGATTTCACCTCTTATATCTCCAATAGGCAACAAAAGGACAAATTGAACGAAAAGCACAATAGATTGCAGTAATCAAGTGGACATAGTGATTATATATGCAAACTCGTTCCAAAAAGGTGTTATTAAAGAGAATGCCAAATGAGTTTTGTTATGAGGTTGATTCCAATCCTGTTCTTAATTTTAGCAAGATTGGACAGGAAATGGCATCAATTTCTCCCCTGTTAGTCAAGGAAGTTTCTCAGTATGGAGGAGATTCTTGGGCAGGTGGCTGCCTTGTGCATTGGTTTGTGATTTCATTGGTTTTTTCTCTAGCTTATTGGTCCTTAAAGGCTTGCTGGTAGCTTAGGTTTCCATAACTAGTTTTGGTTGTAACTTTAGTGTTGATCCTTGAAACTTTTATGTTGTTTGTTTGTTTCATTGGATTTGGCTTAGCCCCCCAATCTCTTCCTTTTTTTTCTTTCTTTGGCTTAAATGCACTTCTGGTAAACGTATTTTCATTTTTTCTAAAGTTTTGGTATCCTTGTTTTAAAATTCAGCTTTCAGCTTTTTTGATCCTCCTATTTCAAACTTTTATGACTTTTAATCATCTACAATATTTTAAGGTCAACTTTGATGATGTGTCCAAGTCATTAATGACATGGAAGAGCACATAAGAAGAAGTCCATGAATTCAATATGTCCACATGTGCCTTGTCATGTCATTAGTGACTTAGACACGTCGTCAAAGTTGACCTTAAAATGGGATGAGAGATCAAAAGTTAGAAAATATTAAAATAGGAGAACCAAAAAGCTGAATTCTAAGTAGGAGTACCAAGTCTTTAGAAAAGTGAAGGGTTAAATATGTTTTTGGTCTATATAAATTTATTCAATTTAGTTTTCAGTCCTCATAAAAAAAAAGTGACATGTTTTAGTCCCTATAAAAAATTTCACCACGTAGTTTTGATCCCTATTGAATAAAAATTTGTTTAATTATGCTTAAAATCTTAAATTTTTGAATAATTTTTTACATATTTGTTTAGAACATTATTATAAGTTCCTCCACAAAAAATGAGCTCAAAAATTGTTCTTTAGATCCAAATTTTGATTACTTTTATCTTGAAATTTCAACGTTTAAAAAAATCATATTTAATTCATTAGATATTAAAAAATTATAATTTTTTGTTAAAGAGTTTCTAATAATCATTCAAAAATTTAAAAGTTTAAGCATAACCATACAAATTTTAATTCAACTGGGATAAAAACTACGTGCTGAAAATTTTCATAGGGACCAAAATGTGTCACTTTTTTATGAGGATTAAAAATGAAATTCGCTATATTTTTTGGGACCAAAAACTTATTTAACCCAAAAATAAAAATAAGGGTATCAAAGATGCATTTAAACTTTTTTAAAAATAAATTTCTTGGCTATATGAAAAAAGGGGTTAGATATGTTTTTGTTCCCTATAAATATATCAACTTTTTGTTTTAGTCTCTCTAAAATTTTCCTTCAACATTTAGTCCATATAAAACTTTCAATCACTGCTTTTGGTCCCTATTTTTAAGTAAATTTTTGTATTTTTTTATTGAAATTGTGCTGAAATGTGTAGAAAATTATTAAAATCACTCAAAAAAATAGAATTTTTTGAGAAAACATAAATTAAATATGATTTTTTAACCACCAAAAGTATAAAAATTCATATTTAATTCATGTTTTGTTAAAAAATTCTAATTTTTTTTCGGAGAGATTTTTATAATATTATAAATTTTTCTATACAATTTTATTCAAAAATATGAATTCTGCATATGAGTTTCTTTAAATGAGGGACCAAAAGTGAAGATGAAAAACTTTTGGAGGACTAAAAGTTGAAATTTTTTGTAGAGAGACTAAAACGAAAAGTTGACATATTTATAGGGACTAAAAACATATTTAACCCTAAATAAAGAGAGTTTGAAGAGGTGAATTTCAAATCAGTGGGCTATTTGATCCAAAAAAGAAAAAAGAAATTAATCCATAAGCACGGGTGTGATGGTAGCTGCAAGGACATTTAATATGTATCGATGCAAAGTTGAATTTAAGATTCTCCACTTCTCGACACTTAATGTGAGCTTCGGCGCTAAATTCATAAGATGGAAAAAAAAAAGTTGTACTATTGCATATTTTATTTACAATAATCTCTTAAATATTTTCAAGTCATACCACAAATTCAATTTGTAAAATAATAAACATTATAACGTGGGTTTAGCATGAGTTAAGATCCTATCTATTTTTTTCCTTCTTCATTTGTTCCATTATCAAAGTTTTATGGTATAAATGTTCAATTAATGCTCAAATTTTATAAATGTGTGCATTTATATAATTTATTTTTTTTAAAACCATAGTAATAGACATTTTCATTTTATTTAGGAAATGGAGAGGATCTCAACTCGTCATGTAAAAATAAATGTATGCTTAATATGGCATTCTAAAATTAATCATGACCCATAAATTGAATATTCGGCTATTGCATCCGTAAAGGAAAAAAATAATAAAGTTGAGAGGAGAGAATTCATCTTAAATGCCCACTAATTTCTTCTCAACGAAGATTAATCATCAATTTCTTTATACAATTTTCGAAACATGTATAATATTTCTAGTAATTTAAATACTATCAAACTTTATTGTAATTATTTTTAAAAATGGATTATTTCTCTATAAATCCTTAAAAAAAAGGATTATTTCTAATTTGTCTTTCATATTTCCTCTATCGCAATTGTTTACAACACAAGTCTTCAATTTCCTTGTGAAAGCAAACAAATCCTTAAGAAGAAACATTTGTGTGTAATGTGCATAGCTAGTTATGCATTCGTCAAAAAGAAGAAACATTTGATATGTAAGCCATCAACATATATATAGTGCAATATTAATCTGATTGCAAACTTTTTAATATCATAATTAAGTGTCATAATCTTGAAAATTAATTATTTAATGGAGGCATCATAGGGACAAAATATTGGGACATACCTCTAAAAAAAATAAAAAATTGGGACATGCAGATAGAGCAAGAAATAATTTTGACAATTGCAAAGATATCCTTCAGAATTTGCCTGCAAGTACCTTTATTAAACAGGTCAATAAACAGTATTTTAATTGTCATTAACTTTATTGGTAACAAAAAAGCATCGATTTTTTTTTATATATAAAAAGGTATCGATTTTATTAGAGTGTAAATATACACCATACCATACGTATATTCTCCCTTCATTAAAAAAAAAAAGCATATTCTTACTAGTGCTCAAAACAAGTTTCCTACACTTCAGTATTCCCTTGACCCCCTTCCCAAATTTCTCCTTATGTCTTGCACTAACAAGCATGAATAAAAGAAACAATTTAATTTGCCCCTTAAATTCAAATAAAGTTCAATGAATTTGGGTATCAACTAAAAAACATAATTAAAGAAACAATGTTTACCACACACAGAAAAACCGCAATGATACTGGGCATTAGCTCCTATAAATAGATCAACTCTCACACTCTCTCAACACACCAACATCAGTCCTCTCCCTCTCTTTCAAGGTTGCTCTCTCTTAACATAAAAAAAATGGCCAAAACTCTGGTATTGTGTTTTTTCTCTTTCTCCAAATAGCCTCTTTCAAAGCATTTGCTGAAGAGTTAGAAACTTTTCATCACAAACCAGCAACTCCACTTCATCCCCCAACGAAGTCACCGGTTCATAAACCATTAGCTAGCCCACCTCACCACAACCACTCACTATCCCATGAACCTTCTCATTTTCACACTCCTTTACATCCTCCTCACCCTGCTAAACCCCCGACCCATCACCACCACCAGCATCAACATTATTCACCATCCCCTACTCCTTCCCATGTTCACACTCATATACATCCTCGTCACCCTGCAAAACCCCCAATCCATCATTATCATCATCATCACTCTCCCGCACATGCCCCTATTAAGCCTCTCGTTCACACTCCATTACATCCTCCTCACCCTGCCAAACCTCCAACTCATCACTACCACCAACATCACTCACCATCCCCCACCCCTTCCCATTTTCACACTCCTTTACATCCTCGTCACCCTGCAAAACCCCTCACCCATTATCATCATCACTCTCCTGCTCATGCCCCTATTAAGCCTCAAGTTCACGCACCTTTACTTCCCCCTCACTCCGCAAAGCCCCCAACTCACCACCATCACCACCCTCCGGCTCATGCCCCTACTCACACACCTCTTCTTTCAAGAAGCTTGATAGTTGTTGAAGGAGTTGTTTATGTCAAATCTTGCAACCATAATGGTGTTTACACCCTAAAAGGAGCTACACCACTTCTTGGTTTGTTTCTCAACTTTATATGTCTCAACTCCATTTTATTTTATTTGTCTTTTTATTTTAAAAAGTATTTTTTTTTCTACTATATTCTGTCACGTGGACCATTGCCTACAATCTTGCATGAAGAATGAAAATATATAAGTAATATATTACGTCAAATTTAGTTTATTTTTCAAACATTCTTTTGGCCTAATATTTGATGTACAAAGTAGATAGATCTAAAAATATTATTTCATAAGAGTTTTGACCAAACCTTCTCCAACGTTATGTGTTATTTGTTGCTAAAATTGTTACGTTTTGAAAATTGAAGGTGCCATTGTGAAGCTCCAATGCAACAACACCAAACACAAGTTGGTCCTTAAAGCCAAGACTGATAAGAAAGGTTACTTCTATATTGGTGGCCCAAGAACATTGCAGGTTATTCAACTCGCCATTGCAACGTTGTTTTAGATAATGCACCAAAAGCACTAAAACCCTCAAATCTTCATGGCAGTCTTACTGGGGCCCTTCTTAAGCCAGTGAAACGTTCGGTGTCTAAGGGGGTTTCTTTAAAAGTCTACACTGTTGGACCATTTGCATTTGAGCCCAAATGTCATCATTAAGGAAAATATAAGTTCCAAATATCGGTGATTTAAATTGACATAAGTTTCTTTTAGGGTTTAGGCTTTTGTTTTAACTTTGTGTTAAAATATGGTGTTTGGATCTTGAATTATCAATAATAAGAAAACGGTTTATCGCACTTGTTTACTCTAATCACTGTTACCCACCGCCGCCCTTCTCTTTTTGTATATTTACATCGATTTAAATTGCTGCATTTTAAAAGTAGAATTTATTTGTGTGAAATTACCAATGTATTTGGTTATGATGATACTAATTCATATATATCAATCAAATTCAAAAATCGAGACATATTAGCGCAATATAATTTTGGTTTTTAATTACATAATAAAGGCAAACACAAAGGGTTATAAAATGGTGTGTATATAACTTTTTTTAAAAATAATTTTATTTATGGAAACACAAAGGGTTATAAAAGGGTATATATATGACTTCTAAAAAAAACTTAGGTTACAGAGTAACATTGTTGTTTGCAAGAATTCAAAAATAACGTTAAAAAGGGGACATACATAACCACATCTTTTTAAAAGGTATGTACGTGGCTCCATATTCCGTCCTTCATAAAAAAGTACTGTGAAATTAATTCACTATGATATCTATCTTAAACATATCATGTATCACATTTTTATTCCCTAAAAAAAAGATGTATCACAATTTAATTTTTTTTTTGGACAAAGATGTATCAAATTTTATGGACCCTTTCTAATAATGCATGCATTAAATACGTTGCCCTCTCAAGATTTGGGGATATTTATCCCCTCATGATATCAACCAATCAAATTGTGTGAAGCCTATATTATCATTTACATAAATTTTTTGTTATTTGCATTTTTACCCCATATTCAAATTGTGGAAGATGTTTTACTTCCACATCTCATTTTTTCAGACAAATTTTGTTCTTCTTTTTTCTTTATTCGTTTTTGTTTCACTTTTTTATTTAGACAAATTTTTTTACACCATATCTTGTTGTTTATTTAAGCTTGGGTAAAAAAAAACTTCCAAAACGTTATTTTTTCGAATATCAATTAGATTTTTATTTATTAATTAGATTATTATATATTATCATATGCTTTATTTTTAGGGATATATTATCATATGCTTGTATCTATTGATATTAGTCTCAACGTTATTTTATTTTATTTTATTTTGATGACTAAATGCTATTAACCCAAACGATTTTTTTTTTGACAAGTTAAAAAAAACGAATACTCGTTTTAGTTCTTGAGAAAAATTGTAAGACCTTACTTAGTCTCAGAAAAATATATAATTCACTTTTATTTCCCAATAAATATAAACAGAGACAACTTGATCACTACTTTCTTTACATTTTTTTTTATTGATGAAAGAAAGATAAAGGAAATAAAATAAGATACTAGCAATTTTTTAAAAAAGATACAAGCAATTATTTAGTAGTATAGTATGTTAGAACAAAATGTGTTTAACATTACCCTTTGAGTTTTGATGATAATAAGGTATTAAAAATTGTCAATTGGATATGTTAATATTTGTTCAAGTATGCAGGACCATAAACAAAAATTAAGTGTCTCTTTAAAGCATAGGTTCTGGAAGAAAAAATGAGAGCAATGGAATCAACAAGAAGGAAGCTTGAAGCATCTGAAGAAAAGAGGTTCTGAAGACAAAGTGCTCCTGAAGTGCTGATGTCATCAGAAGCACCTCATCAGAAGCAAGATCACCAGAAGCAGTTTTTGTCAGAAGATCTGAAGATCATCAGGAGCTGAAGATCATCAGAAGCTGAGAGAATTAAAGCTTCAAAGGCTGTTCAAATGATTTAATCTCGCCTAGCATTGCAGAAGACTAGAAGAACAAAGCACCGACTAATTCAAATGGATTTGAAGGCATTTGATGCTTTTTTGTTGGAGAGTTGACAAAGGACAATTGTACGAAGTGTACAACCACTATCTCCACTACTCTGATTTGTGTCTGCAACAGGACAAGAAAAACAGGTATGCCTGCACCAATGTTCCTCCAGACTTGAAATGGATTTGAAATTGATCCTTCTTAGGACAATAACCAAATCAGGCAAAAGATCATTAGTGATTTGATCAAGCTTCAAACGACTCTTTTTAATGTGTTGGATATTTCCAACGTATCTTTCACATCTCTATATAAAGGAGTGAAGACTTGCTGTTTAGACACACATATGCAAGACTCATACAACAATTTACAAGTGCCAAAACTCTATTGAAATTGTTCTGCATCAAAAGTTCACTTAGAATTTCTTATCAAAGTTCATATCTTAGAAATTCTAGAGTCTTAAGAATCTGTATCTGATTTGCATTGTGAACACCATTGATTATATATCAAGTGTTCAACCTCAAACAAATTTCTTTGTAATTCTGTTTGAATAGAAGTCTCTTGCTTGTGTGCTTGAGCATAAGAAGTCTCTATATTTAGTTCAGGAGCATAGGAAATCTCTTGTAGTTGTGCTTTAGTAATTTGAAGTCTCTTGCTAGTTGTAGCAGTGAGCAATTGTAATCAGATATTACATTTCTAGTGAACTCTCCTTGGAAGTTCAAGGGGGACAAGACTACTTCCAGATTGTGGAAGGAACCTGTATAATTGCTTTGTGTCTTTCTTCCCTCTCTCTCTCTCTGTTTTATCCGCTGCATTTAGATTATGATTATCACTTCAGAAGTTGAACTCTATATGCTTCTGATCAGTGACTTCAGTAGGAGAAAACGAAGAAAAATCAAACACAATTCAACCCCCCATTCTTGTGTTTTTCTCACCTTCAATTGGTATCTAGAGCCTTGGTCTGTTGTCTTAACACTTAACAGTGTAACAGAAAAAGATCTGAGAAAATCATGTATGGTGAAGACACCTCTACCAGCAGAAACAACAATGTTGTACCATATGATTATGGTGACAAGAAAGCTGAGTCTGGTAAAGTTCCAAATTTTAATGAAGATCCTGAAGAATTTTCTTGGTGGAAAACCAACTTCTACAGTTATGTCATGGGTTTAGATGAAGAACTATGGGACATTCTGGAAGATGGTGTTGGTGACTTAGTCCTTGATGAAGAAGGAGCTGCTATTGATAGAAAGAAACACACTCCTGAACAGAAGAAACTCTACAAGAAG
>Ga0315915_1008316_pt1 | contig 12143 bp, 6 predicted proteins | sample MpolbnodulesMG_FD_207738 | JGI IMG/M metagenome (GOLD analysis project Ga0315915, IMG submission 207738) | Medicago polymorpha root nodule microbial communities from Los Angeles, California, United States - branched nodules | ecosystem: Host-associated > Plants > Roots > Nodule | place: USA... | reverse complement strand
TTTTTTTCAATTGTTAGTGGATTATGTACCAGAAATTGTTATGTTGCATGGCTATAGAAAAATCTTCCTTTGTTATGTGGAGTATAGTAGAGGTCATGATGATTGAATTTTAGCTCATGGTAAGGTTTTGACACAATTTTTATTTTAGCTTCTGGTATTGTAGTTGAAAAAAAATTGATGCATGTGGGTTATTTTAGTTTTTGTGAGTAATCCTAAAGCTGTAACAATTTTCGTATTTGGTTTATTCTTTCCTATATCATTGAGCCATACGAAAGTTGATTGATGTAAATTTGTTTTGGTCATTTCATTGAGGTCCAAAAAGTTGATGATACAGAAATTTGTGCATTTAAGATCAAGTTGATTTGATGATACAAAAATTGATTACATAGAAATATGTTAGCTTCTTTCGATATCAGAATGAACAAAGAGAGTAAAATTAAATGATGTATTATTGTATTTCTATATAGGACTTTCAATGTCAAGGGATTGTGACTACATTAAGGATCTCAAAAATGATTTGGACATTTGGAAAATATGATTTGGAGTGCTGGATTCTTAGATTGTGATTGGTAGTAATGAGAAACAACATATGAAGCTCATTATTTGTGATGCAAAGGTTAGATGAGTTAGTTAAGATTTGTTGTAATTTCCTTTATGATTTATCAATGTTACTTATTAGTGTACATTTTGATTTATTTATATTTTTTGGTTTCTTTCTCGGATTTAGGGTGATCGAGTTCATATAATAACTCGATATAGAGAATTGGAGCATTGGAAGGTTTTGATCGAGGAAAACAAGACTTATATTTTGTATAATTGTCATGTGTTTGATAATGACATTGCATTTAATCCTTTTAAGGTTATTTATGGTTCTGGTACAAAGGTGCAGAAGTATGACAAGTTAACTAACGTTCTTACTCATGAATTTCGCTTTAAGTCATTTAAGGAAATTCAAGATGGAAAATTTAAAACTGACGTTTTATATGGTAAAATTATGTGCTTTAATTTATTTCTGTGTTTTCTCCGATTATAATGTTCTTATAGATGTAATTTTTTTTTAGGAAATCATCGGGCTTCTTCATGAGATTGTCAAGACAACGCCAATTGGGACAGGAAAGAAACCGTGTACGAACATTGTGTGGAAAGATAAAAGGTATTATTTTCTAATTTGCCAACATCAGATGATAGGATTTTGTATAAGTTTGATAATTACCTGAAAGATGTCTTTCCTTATGCAGTGGGAATATAGTTGATGTAACACTTTGGGAAAAATACTCCGTAGCTTTATCATTTACCATCTATTTACCTGGAGTTCTTTGCTTCCATTTTGTAGTCAATGGCAACCCAAATATATGTAACAATTGGTCAGGTTCGAGGCTGCTCATCAACCTACATCATCTGGTTGTTGAGAAGTTTAAAACTTAGTAAGTTTGCATTATTATTTCATAATACAGTGTTAGAGTAACTTATTATTTCATAATCTGATTTGATTGTTTTTTGACCATGTTTCTTGAATTGTTGTCGTGACCTTAACACTTCTCAAGCTCAGAGTCAAAGCATCAGTCAGAACTTAAGTCAGAGTTCGGCTTCTTCTCAACGTACTTCGTACAACGATTTTTCCAATCTGTCTCAGTTTAGGCCAATTGCTGAATTTATAGACTTAGTCAAGGTCTGCTTTTTTTATGCACAAACATGCTTTGAGTTTTTTTACGCACAAATTAAAAATACATATTGCATTATTCTTTATTTCATGTGCATAATTTGTGTTATGATACATATTGCATCACTATTTGGAAAACAACTAAATTCAATCCTAACCAGTTTAGATGGTATTATGAGAGTTGCACCAAATGTTCGAAGACATCAATGTCAAATGATGCTAGCTATAGATGCACATGCGGAAGTGATGCTTAATTTCCATTTGTTTCAACAATGTTAATTGGTCAACGGGGTTCATATAATGCATATGCATGCATTTATCCAGACTTTATAGGAATATAATAGGAAGATAAATTAGAAGTCATGGTACATTTTCTTTAGCTTAAAATCAGTTATGCTACCTTTATTTTATAAATTATATGTAACTATATTCGCATACATTTTATCCATGTTAATATGCATTAGACTAATATTGTTATTATTTCCCTGTTTAGCATTTCCCAAACGTGGTGTCAAGAACAATTCTGAAAGGAAAGCGCAAAACAATCACTCTCATTGATGACCAGACACATACAAAGTATAAGTGTCGCCTCATTACGGCCGAAAGAAAAAGCTATGAAAAATACATGGGTGGGCAGTGATTCAATTTCTGCAGAGAACGTGTGATGGAAGAAGGTGGTAAGCTCATCTTTGATCTCGAAAAGTCACCGAAGAACTTGCATGTTCGAGTTGTTCCAAAGTAGATCTTTTCTGCTGAACTATTTGAACTTCTACTATTTTGACGTATCGCTTTGGACTGTAATCGTAAACTATCTTGACTTTGGGATGCCATTTGTTCTTTTCATTTTGTTTGATGTAAATATTGACAAAAATTCCTTTTTGGTTAGTCTATGACACTTGTAGTCTCTTTTATAAACCTAACTATTATGGAACGTTAATATGCACATTGTTGGTTCCTTCATTGGTTCCACTTAGTATCATGCTAATTATAATGTTGTTTTCCTAATCTCTTGAACAAAATAGAACATGCTCTTTTCCTACAACAAATCTTTATAATGCTTTGGTAAATGTTTTAGAAATGCACTTATATATATAACATCTAATTAACACTGCAATTTGTTTTGTACCTAACACTTCCCAAATGAGATATCAAGGACATTTCAAAAAGGAACACGGAAAACAATCACACTCATCGACAAACAAGCTCAAAAAAGGTATAAGTGTCGCTTGATAACGGCAAAGAGAGCAAGTTACAAAAAATACTTAGGCGGCCAATGGTTCAACTTTTTCTGAGAACATATGTTAGAGGTAGGTGATAAGCTAATTTTTGATCTAGAGAACCCACCTAAAAATATGCACGTTCAAATCGTTTCCAAATAAAGATTTGGTGTTCATGATCCGCACTTTCAACAGATCACCTTAACTCTAATCCTAGACTAGATTATCTTCACTCACCGATGCTACTTCTTTGCTTGATTTCATCTGATGTAAATATGAGTATCAATTATTTTTTGCTAACTCTATAACAACAACACTCTTTTTTATAATTTTGGATAATATGTAACCATAATTCACACATCATTGGGTCCTTTATTGGTTCCAATTGTTTTCATCCTAAATATTATGTCAATTTCTAATCTCATAAACTGATTATATGCTCTCTTAATCAGCCCATACATATTTTATGATGAATCACAATGTTCCGTCGTTTTAACATCTCTACTTTCGAAGAATTTTTTTATCGAATACGTTATTGAACCCGTGCGAAGCACGAGTTTGTAACTAGTTGGATTCTAAAATAAGGACCACATGTTCTACCTACAAAACCAATAAGGTTAATAGTATTTTATCCGCTTGTAATATATGTCATTTTCGGTTTTACCCCTGTAAAATATTTTTTTTGGATTTCGTCCTTGTAATTTGAATATTTTTAGTTTTGGACCTTCATGAATTTTGACTGTACAAAATCGAAGATATGGCAGGGGGTAAATCGAAATTTGCTCAAATTAACAGGGGGTAAATCAAAATTTTCTCAAATTACAAGGGGGTAAACCTAAATTTTCTCAAATTACAGGGGGGTGAAATTTTCCACGAAGGTCCAAAACCAAAAAATCTTCATATTACAAGGATGAAATTCAAAAAAATTATTTTATATAGGGAAAAACCAGAAATAACCCAAATTACACGGGGTAAAACATTATTAACCCAATCCAATATGATTAATTTCATTGTCCTTGTTATAGTAATTGGACAAGAACAGTTATTACGTGTTAGAATGCTGCCAAACCTGTCACAAACACTTTTTTTTGTCAAATACACTTACACATTTTACTTAAGAGGTTTAGGTTGATTGTTTATTTCAATCGGTCAAAAGTAATATAATTTTTCTATCAAATGTTTTTGACCTTTATAATACGAGACTTTTTAAGTTTAAACCTTGCGATTTTTTTTCCTATTGTTTGTCATACTCTCAACAAACTTACTTTTTGTACAAATAGTTTAATATTTGCTAAAATTAAACCTATTCAATTATTTTTAAATTTTTAAATTTTTAAAGGTATCTTTAGAACATTATAAAAATTTATTTATTATATTTTTTTATATGATATGAATTAAATATTTTTTTAGTAAAGCCAAACATTAAGTTAAAAGTAACTAAATATTTTTAGTTGTAGTAGGTGCTAGGTGGATGGACTTGTTTGTGTCATCAATCAAATGGGTTTATTAGTGTAGTTGGGGCTCTAGATGTAGAAGATAGTTTGCAACTAAAACAAAATGAATTCTGCAATTCTCCCGGTACATTTTGCTCACGTTCAACTGAAAAGACAATAATGCCCCTGTGTTAGTTAAGCCATACAACGTTAGTTAACTAACGCATGTTGTAATTTCTGCGCGACTTAAGTAATGTTGCGTGAGTTAACTCACGCAGCGTGACTTAAGTCATTTAACAGCAACACATAAACACAAACCCCTCATTTTCTAAAGTTTCCAAAACACGAAAATTTTCCCTCCAAGTGCGATTTTCACCATTCTTGCGCCATTCAAAACCAATTTCTCCCACAATATCAAGTAAGTGATGATTATCCTACTTCATTGCATTTTCTTGGTTAAAATTTTAGATTTTTTGAAGAAATTTAACATTTTTAGGTTTTTTTTTATAAATATGGCTTGCATGTTAGTTTTTAGGATTGTTAGTGATAAATTAAGTTAAGAATAGTATTTTAGATGTTGTTTAGAGTGAAATGTGGTAGTTTTAGGTATTTGAAATTGTTTGATTTAAAGTTGATTGAAAGTTGCATTGTACGTGTTTGGTAAAATGTCTCAATGATTTATTGTTTTTTTTTTGGATTGTTAATGATGAAATTAGTTAGAAATATGTTTGTTAATGTTGATTATAGTTAGTTTGACTACAATGTGGTAGTTTACAGATTGAAATGAAACTGTCGAAATATTAGTGTTGTTGAATTGTTAGAAATGACACAATGTCGTCTGTGTGAAAATGTGTCATTGATTCTTTGCTTTTTGAAATGTTGTGCAGCTATGCCTCGGAGGAATACGTCGCAGAGGGCGCCTCAGCCTAAGCCGCCTGAGGATATGAGTGACAGACTTAGGTTAGGGAGGCCTTCCCCTACTAATAGTGCACGGAGGGAGAAGCAAGCAGTACTCGCTCCTTTGACTGGTCGAGGGAGAAGGGGGGCACGAGACTTGCTAGAGTTGATGTTGCGGGAGGATTAACGTCACACACTGGTCCATCCCAAACAGTGGACCCGACACAGTATCAGCAGGATTATCAGGTGTATCAGCAGGCGCAGAATCAGGCTTATTATGAGGAGCCTCGGCCTCATCAGTATCATTTTGATGCGTATCAGCAACATCAGTATGAGAGTTATGCTCAGGGGGTGCCGAGGGTGGAGTACGAGGCCGGAACTTCTGACCTCACACTTTTACCTCGCTTCGATGGATACGTGGCATGCAGGGTATGGGTCGATGCCGATGTAAATATATTTTAATGTTTATTGTAAATCTTTTACAATTTATTCAACTTATTCTGATTATTATTTTACTTAATTTATGTTAGAATTAAAATTTATGTTCGAATATATTTAATGTTTATTTTACTTATTCTAATGAATATTTTACCTATCTTATGTTAGTATTAAAATTTATGTTAGAATATATTTAAAGTTTATTTTACTTATCATTTATTTAACGGTGTTGTTTGTTGTTTTTTGTTTTTATATTTCAGTTTTGAAAAAAACATAGGGTGAAAGGTGTCTCGCACGGGAGGAAGCTGAGCCTTAAAACCTTGACATTCCCTCAGCCGGGAGAACAAAACCAATGGTTTTGGGACGAAGTGAATGCTTCCGGTCTTACCCCCCTCCTGAATAGTGGGTACGAAAGCATCTCTCACGGGTTCGTTTGTGCCTTGTCAGAGAGATGGCATGAGGAGACCAGTAGCTTCCATCTACCTGTTGGGGAGATGACCATCTCACTAGATGATGTGGCGTGTCTCCTAGGCATCCCCATCACTGGGAGGTTCCTTCCTGATAGAGATTTAACTCGTGACAGATAGAGATGATGCAGGTGGACCTACTTTTTACAGCGGATGCTACTGCTAAGGAGGTGGGAAAACAAGGTGTTGCTCATGTCAGTTTTGGTAAACTTAAGAGGCGGTACGAGGAGCTCTTTAATAGGTGTAATCAGCTGCTTGAGCCTGACACAGAGGAGGAGTATGAGGAGCAAGGTAAAGTTAGGTTGGCATGCATTAAGGTGTTTCTGTTGCTTTTGCTTGGCTGGACCCTTTTTACCAGCAAGAATAGCAGAAGCATTAATCTGTTGTGGCTGCTTGCGCTGCAAGATATGGACGAGTTGGGGGCGCGATGAGACTTGCTTTCCTATATGAGCAGCTATCTCTTACCTCCGACTCATATGTGGCCTCGTGTGGTGGTTACATGAGCTTGCTTGTGGTAATAATTGTTTTCCTTCTTTTTTACTTATTGGATCGTAAATGTATAGTTGTTTGTATAATATTTGTGCTAATATAAATTTGTTTCTTTGTGTTTGCAGGGATGGGTTTTTGCGCACGTAGGAACCTCCTTCCGAGGATTTGTAATGATGAGTACGACCCTGCTATTGCCCCGCTTGTGAGTCAATGGAAACCTCCCAGGGACTTTACTGATCCTAGACACTACAAAGATGTCATTGATTCCTTGGACCATTTTCATGTCATCTAGAGGTCGTACGAGAGACGACGACACATTACACCCTTTCAGGACATATGTCGGTACTCCGGATGGATCATGGCCGGCAAAGACATGAGGGTCCATCACTTGCCAGAGCGGGTTCTTAGGCAGTACGGAATGTCCAGACTATTCCCAGAGCTCCTACAGACATTGGGCCTCTTGCGGCAGATGACGTGATTATGGCCTTAATGGAGTTTACTCTACATGTCCTCAGCCAGATGGAGAGGGGTCATCCGGTTCCGGATAACGAGTCGTGGGCTCATTCTAGGGGGTACATGAGATGGTTCATTAGAGTATCACATCCTATTGTGAACCCCCATGCGGCCATTCTTGACTACACAGCTGATGCCCATCCTCGTCTTGTCCCTCCTTACGAGGAGGTTCTTGTTGAGCAGTAATAGGCCAGACATCCTCCCGACTCATACCAGATCATCAGCAACATCAGAGTCAGAGTGGACGGTGCAATGGGGCATCCTACTGTGTTTCATAATCCAGAGGAGGTTATTCGCTTGATGCAGGGCATACAGACTGAATGGAGCATGCTGGAGCAGATGCCTGCTCCGTAGAGGAGGAGTAGGAGTCCACGGGATGGAGCATTATGACTTTTGTGTAGTTTTTTTTATGACATTTTGTTAGATTTGGTTGTAATCCTATTACATTTGCGCTTTTTGGCGTTTTTATGACATTTTTTGTTATTTTAATCCGTTGTTTTATTCCGCTATTTTTCGTAATTTAATTATGAGTTAATGCTTGATTGAATGAATACTTGAATGAATGATGAAAAATGTATGCAATTGACTGAATGATTGAAGGAATGAAATATTTAGGGAAAATAGAGGTTCTGCCAGTTCTGGCTTGCTACACAGACTGGGCGTGAGTTAACTCACGCATGTGTTAATGGTTGCGTAAGTTAACTCACAAAGTGTTTTTCACTTGCGTGACTTAAGTCACGCCGCGTTAGTTAACTAACGCATAATTTTACACTTGCGTTAGTTAACTAATGCAGGGGTATTTTGGTCATTTTGGTTGGGTGGGAGCAAAACTTGTAGGGAGAAGAGCATAAATCAAACAAAATTCCACAACCGTCTCTAGCCAGTCTAGTTATGGATTATGCACTAACACTGAAGTTTTGGGATAGAGTTTTATAGCTAAACATGTTTAATAAATGCAGAGAAATGATTGTTTTTTAACAACATACTCCATGCACAGACGTTTCTTGTAAAATGAGTTCCCAATCCCATGCACAAACACAATCAACTACAATAGGTGGATAAAATTGTTTCGGTTATCAATAAAATGGTATATTTTCGTTATTACCAATTATAGAAAAGCATATTTCAAATATATGTTGAAAATTGATCAATTATCAATATATTATTATGACTTGACATATTATATAAAACGTAAATTGTTGTGAACTTAGAGAAATTTAAAGTCATTGTAAGGCAACTTAGATAATGTTAACTTGAATTCGTTTTTGATTTTGCAGTAGGCTTCAAAACAAAGTATCCAACATTATTTGAACTACTATTAAATGGGTTTTAAGCCGACGAGTGCCAGTTAGTTTCGATCAATCGACTTAATTCATTAGTTCTCTCCCTAGTTCCCCCCTATGAAAATCAACAAAAAGTTTCATAAACTATGAAAAAATACATCAATTTAGTTCCTTAACTATTATGAAAAACTACCAATTTTGTAAACTAATGAATTAAATAATTGGATACAAGAATATTTAAAGACCTTTTAATTGATTTTAATAATTTAGAGACTAAATCAGTTCAATGTACATGAGTAATGTATCGTGTATCATGCCATCCAACTTTATTCACTCCTTTATTGATGCAATGCAACAGTTTTAATAGTCTCATGCTAATGCTCTCTCAATATCTGTTGTCTTATTTCCTGCCATAAGCATTAAGAAATCAATGCCTTTACTTCCACCACATTTGTCTTTCTAATAATTCGAAAGTAGTGCACAATGGAGAAGCATGGAGAAAAATCTGACACTTAATACTTCGAGCAAGCATGGAGAAGCTGATATACTCGTCAAGATGTAAATTATGAATGTAGTGCACAATGGATTAAAACTTATTCACATTATTCTTGAAAATTCAGTAGAAGACATTAATCCTAATTCCAAAATATTGACTTTAAGCCTACAAGATAAAATTCATAGGATATGAATGTATATATGCATTTCATTAATTTCAGTCTTTGACAACATCTAATGCATTTGGTATAGTCCCAAATACACTTAGACAAGGAACGGTCCCTTTAGAGTGTAATTTTTGTTTTTCCTAGCACCACAACTTTCATAAGACCAACCAACAAAAATGCTTCTATCTGCTCTAGAATTTTAGCCTTCAAAATCCAATTACAGTGATAAATGGTGGCTGTCTACATATCTATAGGGGTTGAATAAACTGCTTGTAGGTTGATAGCCGGTGAAGCCCCGATGCTCCAAAAATGGTGAAGAATCGTGTCCGACACGTATCCGATATCGATACGTCCCGATACTCCAAAAATGGTGAAGAATGGTGAAGTATCGGCCAATTAATATTTACTTTTTTGAAAAAATTGACCGATACGTGTCGGATACGGCTAACTTATACTCCGACACCGATACTTTCCTTTTAAAAAAAATAAAATAAAAGATTATGAAATAAAAATACATAAAGACTAGCAGTGTTATCCAAAACATTTGTCTTTTCTAACCCCAAAAAATTAGAACCACTGAGCGATAAATATCTCCTCTTCCAACCATTGCCTCCATCAACACCTTCGATGAGTTCTACTTTGTTTCTCTTCTCTCTAATGTTATGTTTCTTCTGTTCTTCACCCTTTAATATCTTATTCTCTTCTTCTGTTTTTCTCTCTAATTGGAAAAAAATTGTTTGTTTTCAATCTCAATTAGTGTTAATTATTAAGTAGTCAACATTAAAACATGGTGTTCTTTTTTTATAGTACTAATAATGTTCACTTTGGATAGTACTAATGATGTTCTCTTTTGATGGTACTAATTATCACTTGTTTTGATCATTTTCATTAATGTGAATGTTTGTTTGTTATCATTTTTAGTTATGTTTATACATTGTGCACTTATACTATTAGTTTTAAATTTAATTTTTTAATAACGTATCGAGACCGTATCGTTTCGGGAGTTTTGAAAAATTTCTCGTATCGCCGTATCGGTATCGTATCGTATCCGTATCGTGTCAGGTATCGGGGCTTCATAACCGAGTACTGATCAGATTAATAAGACCACTCAATATCTATATAGAAGCATAAATATGCATCCATCTAGGAATCCTAAATTGATTTGCTTATATTTCTTCCAAGAACCTTGCAAATAAATAAAAAAAATCAACATTATGATTTGACTATAATTCTAATTTCTTAGTATTCATCTCTAGAACTGCAATGACTACCATGAACAAGGATAAGTAAAAGAAATAAAATTCTTCTGATCAAAATATGTTGTGACTAAGTTGCAACAAGGGGCATGAAATCTAGAAGTTTTTCTATCCATTTCAGAAAGCATGTAAAGATCATTACTCTCTTCAACCTTCCAAATCTTGCAAATTTCAACTATTGCAAAGCTTTTAATTCTAAAGCAAACATTGTTATATGAGAAAAACTAAAATGTTTTAGATTAGTACAAAGTGTCAATCCCATTAGGCTTTGTTATGAGAAAACAAATAGATCTGAGATACTTTTGATACAATGTGGGTATGGAATTATGTAGTTCTAGCACAATATAGTTGAAAATACGGTGACAGTGTCATGAATCTATTGTAAAAATACAAGGCACGTGGAACTGTTAGGAACTTAGAACTAATGCTAGCCTTGAATGAGCAGGAGAGATAAAAAAAAAGAGGCAGTGAGAGTTTTCACCTTAATGAGAGACAGTTGGGTCAAATTTAAGTTGGCAGGTGACAGAGCCCCTTGGTATATCAGTTAATCTTTTGACTGAACGGTACTTATTCGTTGTGTGCATTGAAGTATCAACAAAAATAAGCATTGTCTGCGAAACAAGTCCGTTCCTCAAAAGATATTCAGCAAATGTAAGCTCGTCTTCATATCCTTGATATCCTTTTATGTGAATATAGGTCAGGTGGGATTTGAGACATTCAGGAACTGTTGTTGACTCCGGCTGCCATGTTCTTAAAGGTGATGGTTCCTCCTACCAACAAGAGACAACATCACTCAAAAATATATTTTTGTGTATAGATAGATACATACATCCATACATGAACAGGCCAAAAATTGATTTAATTAAACTTGAGAGCTCAACAAACCTTGTTTTGAATTATGAGAACTTGAAGCATGTGGCATTTCTCAAGCACGTTGACCAGGACATTCGAGTTGAAACAGGGAAGAATGAACTTTAGATGAAGTAAATTGCGAAACTATGGATAGTTTAGAACAGTGGCATGAAGTGGCGACTGGTTGTACGTGATAACAACAAGTGATGGCACAAAATTAGTGCAATACTATATATACAAATACATATAAACCATAAAAATAAAACTTCACCTTAGATGTTGAATGACACGAAAGTAGATTCATATACTCTTTGTGAGCTCGGAGGTGATTGAGAATAGGGTCGACAAATTCGCTTTCAACTGGGGAAAATACATCAAGAAATGCTTCCACCATACAGTGGAAATGGCCAATGATGCCCAATTTGGTATTTCCAATTACATTAAGGTAACTCCAGCTCCAGGTGAAGTTGTCAGAGGTGGATTTCGATCTCTTGGAGCTGGAGAAAGGTGGAATGAGAAATTTGGTGACATAGTCTGGAGGGTGAAAGCGAAAGTAACCATCTAAAGTTTCGAGGCCGGGGCAGCCAGAGAGTAAGGCAACTTCTGAAATCATAACGCCTACGTCGATATATAATCTCTTCAGTGATGGAAAATGTGTTGGAACAAAATGTGTTTAACATTACCCTTTAAGTTTTGATGATAACATGGTGTTAAAAATTGTCAATTGGATATGCTAATATTTGTTCAAGTGTGCAGGACCATAGACAAAATTTTCAGTGTCTTAATTAAGGCATAGGTTTTAAAAGAACAAATGAGAGCAATGGAATCAACAAGAAGGAAGCTTGAAGCATGATGAGTCAATAAATTAGTGTTTTTAATATATTATTTGAGTCTGTTTTATTTAGATTTGATTTCGTTTTATTTAATATTATTTCCTTTTTAGAATTATTTTACTTCAATTGCAAGTTATTATATT
>Ga0315915_1008310_pt1 | contig 12153 bp, 7 predicted proteins | sample MpolbnodulesMG_FD_207738 | JGI IMG/M metagenome (GOLD analysis project Ga0315915, IMG submission 207738) | Medicago polymorpha root nodule microbial communities from Los Angeles, California, United States - branched nodules | ecosystem: Host-associated > Plants > Roots > Nodule | place: USA... | reverse complement strand
CCATCAACGGAACCTACCCCACCCACCTATCCGACCATAAAAGAGTATATGTCCCACTACCAACCTTCCTACACACATTCTCTTCAAACCAATTACCTCCCTCAAAGCCCACACCATCTCAAAATCCTACCTATATCCATCCACCAACTCGATCCACCCCGCCCCCAGCCAACACAAACCCTCCCTATCAACCAACATCCTCCAACACCATTTACATAACAACATAATATTAAACTCCCTTAACCTCCTGACCTCCCTCCTCTTTTCTCTTGCAAACCAAATCCCACACAACCCAAGAAGTTTTCATATGATCCTCACAACCCACCCAAAAAATTCTCCATAAAATAGAATCAAAAGAGGAAATGATACATGCATGAGCTTGGAAGACGGAAAGAGCATTGACACGAAGAGATGACAGAACAAACTTCAGAAGAATTAATCGGACACCCAAAGATAAATTCCAACTCCTCCACCCAAAAAGTCTAAACTTGATTCGATTGAGTACGTGATCCCAGAACAAGACACGCTTTGGTTTACCCTCCACTGGCAAGCCCAAATAAATAAAAAGAAGCTTCCTAATTTTAAAAACCCAACAATAATTCCGACAAAAATAGTCATATAAAAATATTGACGATTGTAGATATATTAATAGTCATATAAAAACATTGACGATTAAGAGGAAATTACATTGGATTTTTTTTAAACAAAAATAACGTACGATCATAATGCTTGCATTTTATATTATTTACAATCATACACGTTTTTTACAATCATAAATGACATTAAATATGAATACTAATGTGACGTCAAATGTGGTTTACAGAGAAGTATTTTATAATTTATCATAAATAATTTTTTTTAAGGAAGGATCATATGTAATGTTGTTATTACTATTATTATCCAAAAACATAAATGTTATAAAAATCTTGATATGATTAGTGTGCATCCATATTTATGATACGACTTACATGGGTACTATCTTTTATTTTGATATAATATATTTTTCTTGATATATATTATGGACAAACGAATTGGTGCATCTTTAGTCGACAGTACTCTAGCGGAGCACAAGTCGACGGTCTAATATAGACATATCTTTTGGCGTTGGTTAACTCTCTGCTACCACCCTTTTTGTCAGAAAAAATAAATAGAAAATATTAACTTGTACCTTTAAGATGCATGTTAAGGAACCTAAAGTGAAATTTTTGTCTAAAAAATTATGCTAATTTATTTTTCTAAATATTGAAAATTAATATTTTACGATAAATATTTATTATTTATAAAATTCTCCCTAAGAGCACAAGTTAGTATGATGAAAAATTATTTATTTTTATTTCACTCAACCACGGACATATACAGTGTAGCTATAACCCTTGAACTCTTGAACACGAAAGTCCATTCAGCTTCTCTCTCCCGGCCTCGTTCCAACTCATCTCAATCTCCATCTTCCTCCGGTGAGTCTCTCTCTCTCTCTGATTTTTCAATCGTTAGATCTCAAACCCTAACCTCTTTTCCCGTTTCTTTTTCATGAATTAGTTGCTTCGTTTTTAAACCCTAACTTCTCGATTTATCTGAATCTTAACATCATTTTTTGGTTTTCTTCAATTTCATCGCATTCGTTTCTCGTATGCGTTTTTGTTCATTGACGATCTAATATTCAATTGTTTTGATTTTCACCATTGTTTATGTGAGTAGTTCTTGGGGTCTGTTTGGATAAACAACTTATTTGCAGCTTATTGCACAAGCACTTATTTATAAGCTTGCATAAGCTATTTTTGTAACATAAGATAAAATACGTTGTTTTAATTCCCCTGCGCCGATTTGGGTGGCTAATGTAGCTTCTTCGAAAAAAGTTGTTTTGATATTTTATTTGAATATGCTATCAATTGTTTTTTATAAGTTAGATTGGAGAACTTATGAAATTAAATTGAAAAAAGCTTATGAAAATTGTCGTAAGTTGTTTTCAGGAATTCTCCCAAATTGTATGCCAGTAGATAAGCTCAAATAAACCAATCCAAACAGACCCTTGATTGTGAATCTGCTATAGACGCTTCCACTGATGAGTTTTAGAGTGAAGACCCAAATTTGATCGCTAGCAAGTTCTATGCGGCCAAATTTAGTCCCGTACAAAAAAATAATACCCAAATTAGGACAAATTAGTCCCGACTCATTATAACAGAGGGACTAATTTAGGGACGGTACAATGTACAATGGTATGTGGGCCTGGGCCCTCGCCACTTTTGAGAAAATTGTACATATATATATATATATATATATATACACCATGTAATAAATGGAGAGAATGGAAGTGAAGTTATACTAAATCACCATGTTAATAAAGCTACTGGAGATCAGAAAATATTTTAGATGTATGCTCTTACAGTGATTTTTTTGAATTAGGGGGATTGGTGATCTTTTTATAAAGCTAGTCGAGATCAGAAAATATAGTGTAACCTTTGGTATAATTGCTTTAGAGTTGTCTTTGATCTTACTTGTGGCAGCTGCAAGAGTTGAAAGAGATTCCTCTGCTATGAGTATTATCAAGAATCGGATAGGACATCACATGAGAGATGAACAATTAAATTATTGTTTTGTTACTATTATTGAAAGTGATATTTTTATTGATATTGAAAATGAGAAAACCATTTAATGTTTCCCGAATATAAAAAATCGTAGAGAGCAATTATGATGTGTATTTATGCTTTAAAAAATGAAATGTTAAATATATTTTACTTCTACAAATTATATGAATATATGTGTGTGTGGCATACACTATCTAAAATTTCTGGGTCCGTCCCTGACTAAGTTGTTCCCAATTTCAAAATGTAATGGACTAGTTGGGTATTATTTTTTGTCGGTAATTAAATCGGGCCACGGAAATTTGTCAGGGACCAAATTGGGTCCTCACTCTCAGTTCTATTATGTCATGTTCATACAATTATTTTATAATTAAGTGCATTTTTGGATTGCTGGTAAGATTGATGGAATCAAAGCGAGCCATTTTAGCAAAAGCTACACTTTGGAACTTCAACCATATCACAATGGCACTGATTTTGATATATTCACTGTCAATTTAAACTAGTTGGGCTGACCCTACTCATGTGGGACCATATAATATTTTGGCCTATGTTTTCTTTAATGGAGGTCCTTTGATTCGATTCATCTATTCTGTTTTCTCTTTTTCGCGAGTCGATTAAAAAAACTTTTGGTTTGTGGGGATTGAATTTTTCCTGGTTTTGAATCTTTTTTGTTAAATGAATATATGTATTTGTTAAACCCTAATGTCTTGAGCTGTGTATTGAGTGTGTGCTGATTCGAATGCCTTAATATTTGTTTGTGTTTCACTGGATAGTGTGGATAATTCTGGACTTCTGAGATTGTAAAGGATTATATGCTTACTTAATTTTTAATTTTGATGTATTTTTGTTATGTAAAGATGATTGTTTTTCTTTTAGATTGTGGTTATGTAAAGACATACCTGGAGTTTCTTGTTGATAAATGATTTTGAAAGAATATTTTATGATGCAGGAGTTTTGATAATCTACTAAGTGGTTATAGTCACATGCATCTTTTGGTTTCTACGAGTTTATGATTGCTTAATGTTCATTAATATATGATTCTGTGTTCCTGTAATTGCGTTGAATCAATTTTATGCTAATGTATGTGTTTCACAACGATTATGAAGCATTTGAAAATGTAGTTTGATTTTTGCCATTTGAAAATGCCTTTAAGGCTTTTTTGTAGTTTGGTGCCGCTAGTTTTTGAGTATTTGTTGAATTTTATTAATAATCATTACCATCTTTTTGGTCTCAGTTTGTTTTCAGGGTCGATTCAAATTTCTAATATGACCAAGTCTGTCGATCTTCCTCCCAAGGGTGGGTTCAGTTTTGATCTCTGCAGAAGAAATGATATGCTCGAAAAGAAGGGTCTTAAAGCCCCTACTTATTTGAAGACAGGAACCACTATTGTTGGTTTAGTTTTCCAGGTCTGAATAATAATTTTTTTAATTACTGTAATGTTATTTTTATGCCATTCTCTGAAGTATTTGTTTTTGCTCATTTGCTTGCATCTTTATCATGAGTTCATGAAGCGGGGTCTTCCTTGGAAAGATGTATCCAATTCCAAACACTGAATGTAAAGTTTAGTCTTAGATTGTACTCTATAGTGACTTGAAAACATGGTTTGTTATTTTTTGTGTGGCATTATTGGGATGTCACAAGGAAAGTCAAACAAATGTTGTAAGTTAAGTTAATTTGCGGTAAGGAGGATTTGCTTATATTATGATGATAATGCAATGTTTAGCTCTAACATTATGTATTATGGATTATTATGTTATTATAACAAAGAAGGGGGTCGGGAAGTGAGAATATGTTAAATATCCTTCATAAATTTGAGTCCGAATTCCTTCTTTTATGGATTTCTTTTTACGAAATGTGCTACATATACAAAATTGTACCTTCTGGCGTCTATGTTTCATGATTTTCCATGGAACCGTAACCCATTCCACTTGCTTTATTGTACTCCGTATTTATGTTTAATTTGTCAAGTTTTTTGGATGTTGACGTTTCCCACAAATAATTTTTCTTCAGGATGGTATCATTCTTGGAGCAGATACCAGGGCAACCGAAGGACCCATTGTTGCTGATAAAAATTGTGAGAAAATTCATTACATGGCACCCAACATATATTGTTGTGGAGCAGGCACTGCTGCTGATACAGAGGCTGTAACAGGTATATTTAATAATGCATATATCTTGTTGCACATTTATATTTCATTCTCTATGAAATTTTGCATATGGCTAGTCTCTAGGTTTCATCTTGTTAATATAGTAAAAACATTGAAAATGTGATGTTTCTTATTATTGCAGACATGGTCAGCTCACAGCTGCAACTACATCGCTACCACACTGGTAGAGAATCAAGAGTTGTTACAGCACTGACTCTTCTTAAGAGACACCTTTTCAAGTTGAGTTTCAGAACTAATGTTTTATGCAATTTTGTTCCTTGTATGTACACTGATTCTGACTCTTTTAAACATCTGCAGTTACCAAGGTCATGTCTCAGCTGCATTAGTTCTTGGTGGGGTTGACGTCACTGGACCTCATTTGCATACTGTTAGTTCATTGTCTAAACTTTCCTTTAATATTTAAAGTTTTATTATTTGGAATTCATACAGTAGGGTTTCTCGTGACTATTTGAGTTCATGTTTCGCAGATCTATCCACATGGGTCAACCGACACCCTTCCATTTGCTACAATGGGATCTGGTTCACTTGCTGCAATGTCTGTATTTGAGTCTAAATACAAGGAAAGCTTAAGTGTAAGTAAACATATTAAGGCTAAAAAATAATGCTTGCTTCAGTTTTACTCTTTATTAAAATAACTAGACTGCGCCCACATTGTGCTGTATAGAAAAGAAAACAAGAAGCTCCCATCCAATTCAAAATGTTCACTGTACTTCTGTTAGAAACTGGTACCAAATAGAGTTTACTAAAGCAAACTGACTTTTCTCGATAATATGGCAGAATTACACAATCAGAAAATTACAGAAATGCATACATCAGAATGTTTACAATAGTTCCGTACAAAGAATTAGAAAGCATGACCTTTCCCTCCCAGTAATCGCTCAATAACTTCCCAATAACCAATTTTCCCTTATCCTTCCCTAGTTATTCTTAAACATAATTATACATAACTGAGACAATTGATTATAATGAAACTTAACTGCATAAGTAACTGCTATAATTATAATAAAACTGACTATGTTTTTTTTATTTTTTTAAAAAACAACTGACACAATAATATGAGGTCTGACAATATTCCCCCTCCCCCCAAATAATCACCCTGTTCTCTAGGCGTAGGGTTACACGAGTCTACCAAGGTCCCATAACATGATATAGAGTGATTAAACAATGTGTGAAACATGAGAACCTCTGAATTGGGTGATATTTTTTTACCCCAAAACAGAGTGTAACAGCAGTAAGCCTTGTCTCCACCAAAAGACCTCAGCCACCCCCCTCACAACGGTCATTGGTGCTCCGATGACAATCCTTTAATGGTGGCGAATAAAGGACTCGGCAGCACAATGATGATGGCGTGAACATTTTGGTGCACGGGGCAAAACTCATTTTTCTGCATTCTCAGCCTTGGTCTCTTCAGCCTTTTCTTAATCGATAACCTTCATTTTTCCTTCTATCTCTGAGATTTCTCTTACGGCCTTCATTCCCCCTTCCCTTGGTTCTGCATTGGAACTGACCGAATTTTGTGCTTTCCATCTGTTCTGCAATAGAACTGACTGAATTTTTTCCTTCATGTTCTGACTGAATTTTTTCCTTCTTCTACTTTCTCCATAATAACTTGTTTCCCTTGTTGCATATTGCATGAACTTTTAACTGTCAGCAGCCCCGATTCCATGGCAGGCTCCTCTTCATAGTTAGGTAAGATGCTCCTGTATCCCAACTCAAAATGCCAAAAAAATGCACACAAGAATTTACTCCAACTAACCTGTTGGTGATGTCCGTTCCACCAGTTCAACCATTTGCGAGCACGACCTATGAGTAACATCAATCCATAGCACCCACCTTTATGCATCTTCTCCATCACATTCGGAGCTCCATTTCCCGCATGGTACCGCAGATCCAAGAAACGTGATGTGGTACCAGTTTTAAAAACTGGTATCCAATAGAATTTAATAAAGGAAACTGACTTCTATTAATAACAGGGCAGAATTACACATACTCAAAGAATTGAAAAAATGAATAAATGCACACACGCTTGGTCTCTCCCTCCTAATAATCGTTCAATAACTCACTAATAACCAATTTTCCCTTACCTTTCCCTATTTATTCTTAAACATAATCACACATAACTGACAATTAATTATAAAAAACATAACTGCATAACTAACTGCTTGTAAAACTGGCACAATTACTAATGATATGTGGTCTAACAACTTCCAATTAGGGGTGTTTTTATCCAATCCAATTCAATATAAACCACAACCACCAAACCTAGAAGCCATAAATCAAACAATGATGAAAAGAAACAGATATATGGGTGGGTATAATTAGTAGAGATTGGCACGTACATAGTCTCCTTTGCATTTATTATTGTTGTAAACTATGTGGAAGGACACCCTTAAGACTTCTTAAACTACTACATTTGATAATCCTCTGTGAAATGTATTGTGTTCACATTCATTTTTAGTTGTAAGAAAATTTTAGCTAGACCAACTAGACCTATTTAATGTCATTATTCCAAAATTACCATTCACATGATTCAAGACAAGCGAAATGAGAGAATCCTCTACATTAGGTACCATTAAGAGTAGTTCAAGAAAATTATATGAACTTAACTATAATTGTACCTAACATCCTTAATAATTGTAAAAAAAAAGACTAACATCCTTAATCTGTGTGTTGGTCGTTAGCTTTGCTTGTAATTTAGCCTGGAGGCAATACACTATAATTGTTGTAATTGATGCTGATGGTGTTCGTAACTTCAATCATGTCTTGATTTTGCAATTCAATAGAGATTTTAATTTGCTATAAACATTTTGATCTGGTGCAGAGGGATGAAGGAGTCAAGTTAGTTGTTGAGTCGATATGTGCTGGTATATTTAATGACTTGGGAAGTGGAAGTAATGTTGATGTTTGTGTGATAACCAAGGTTAGTTCCTAGATGCGGAATCCTGCCAGTTGTTTGAGGGATGCATATACATCTAATTGTGTACTAATTCTTCGTTAATGCTGCACAGGGACATAAGGAATATCTAAGGAATCACCTCACGCCAAATCCCCGTACTTTCGTCAATCCAAGAGGCTTTACATTCTCCAAAAAGACTGGTTTGTTCTGAACTTTACTTATTTTCTTACCCTTGAGACTACAATAAAATGGTACAGAGATAGTTGTCAATAACCGCCTAGTGTGCGGCACTATACACGTCCCTTATGGTACAAAGGGTTGTTAAACAGCGGTGCTATAGCATATCATATTTTGTTGCGTTGTCTATGAAAACTGCAATGTTATCCTAGTTTTTCCATTGCAGTTTCTGGTAGCTGATGTGGCGACAGTATAGGAGAGAAGAGAATTTTAGGATTATGTTTTTTTGCCAATAAAAAATTTAGGGTGAGGGATTAGTGTGCCAATCCAAGGCAGGGAAGATCTTAGGGCTCAAAGAGCACTTACAAAGGTATTTACGTTTACCTCTCTCAAGGACACTAGCGGGGCTTGAACCCGGGACCTGAGATCCAAGGATTTGCAATTTGCATGCATGCCAACCATGGCCGATTATTATTATAGAGAAACTATAGAGTCAGTTAGTATTACTCCTCTAATTTTTAAATATATATTAGATTAAATATGTTGTAACTTACTGGTTAAAATAATTCTAAAAATAATCTTTAAGTTATAAGATAATATGTGTGTGTGTAAAGCCAATGTTGCTTTCATACATTTTGGTGTTTTTTATATAAAAATAAATTATTTATAATAATTAAAATAATGATGATGGTGATGATGTTGTTGTTGTTGATGATGATGATGATGGTGATGATGATAGTAGTAGTAGTAGTAGTAGTAGTAGTAGTGGTAATATTATTATTATTATTATGTGCTTGTGGAGGAAATCAAAATAAGGGGTAGTCTCGGAAGCACAGACTTTCAAGTCTTTCACCAAGACACAATTTACTAAAGAGGGATGCTATATCAAGCGAAAGACATTTTCACGAGAATCCCACGAAGGTGTATTTTAACACAATTTTGCTCAATTTAATTCCAGTTTTTGCGGCATTCATGCAGGTAGTGGTACATTAATTAACACTTCTCAGAATGATTTCGTGAATAAAACTTTTGCTATACATATCTTTTCCATTTACTAAATTAAAATTGAAAGGAGAGGAAGAAACTTCTAGGGCCATAGAGAGAACTAGAAATCAAAATTTGCAATATTATTATTATTATTATTATTATTATTGTGGAGGAAATTAAAATATGGGGTAGTCTTGTAAGCACAAAGACTTTCAAGTCTTTCACCAAGACACAATTTACTAAATAAAAATTGAAAGGAGAGGAAGAAACTTCTAGGCCATTAGAGAGAACTAGAAAGCAAAAGTGGCAAAGTGGAGATGAAGAAAAAATAAGTGGCACATGTGAATATTTAAAGCTTGTAGAATTAGAGTCTAGATCTTGACGGTGTAGAATATTGAGAGTTTTAGACGTAATGCCAATTTCGTATCCTTGATAATCACCTCTTAACCCTTCTTAATGTGACTTCCAAATCCCGCGGGCATGAAACATTATGGAGTGAGCGTTTGATTGATGCAGGTTTGGTCAATATTCTTTTCATTACATATAAACAGATATAGATAAGGATAATAGAATGAGTAGGGGGCAACTTAACCTATTGTTGGAAAGAAAAAGATTTGGAAATGAATTAATTCCTTCATAAAGGTTAGGGATATGGGTGATTGATAAGAGCTCTTAAGTTTTAGATATAGATTAGGTATACCCCAGAACAAAAACAATTGTATATTTGATTCATTTTGACATGTTAGGTATTTCTTGAGTAAGTAATGGTTTACAAGATTATGTTCATATCTTAACATTTTGAGAAAAATTATATTTGTTAAAAGGAAAATGAGGATGAGACCTTATAGCTTGACGTGTTAAGTATGAATGTTGGATAATTAGAATTTGGTACACAGCTTTTGTTCTTGGTCTGGCAACCACATTTTGCTTTTTAGCCCACCAAGAGACTATGTTTTGACTAGAATATATGCATGATCCTGAAGTAGAGCGCCTGCCGAAGGTCAGACGGCCAATTAACTACAGGAAAGCTTGTTAATGACAGAGGAAATGAAGTAGATGCTTGTTGGAGATGTAGCTCTTTGTTTAGACAGGGCAGGCTCCAACCATTGTAGAGACATTTTTATCCCCTGCCATGTTACATCTTTATATTAAATCTAATTTATTTAGATTAGTAAACATAAGAGAGCCATCGTTGACATGCTTGACCTCAATACCCCAGTAGTTTAGTTCTCCAAGTTGCTTTAGACCAAGCTAATAGTGCAGCTGAGTATAAGATGCTGAATAAGCCGAACAGACTAGCCTGTGACAATGATATCATCAACACAGACAATCATATAAAGAGTATCAGAAGACTTGCTGTAGATAGAAAGTGATGTAATGGATCACATTTACTAGATGTGAGTGAGCTTGAGCGTATAGGGCATTTTTCAGCCTTTTAAAACAGGCATTGGAAGCTTGTTTTCATGCCATAAAACGGTTTGTGAAATCTGCAGACTGAACTTTTGCTGCTTCAAACCCTCGGGGCTGCTCCATGTACACCATTTAGGGAAGTGTTATTCACATCCACTTGGCTTTAGAGGCGAGAGTGAAAGTGAGGATGATTCCAAGTTTCCAACAGTAGTAGGTTTAATTATACGGGAAATTTTCTGTGTAACCAAACCTCGACTTCAGCTGTTATGGAAACCCTTTTGCTATTAGGCTGGCTGTGTTCTTATTTATCTCATATTTGGCCTGTTTAAAGGAAGTCGTGGCTCTTCGTGCTATAAATAATCTAATACTGACTGTACCATTCTCATTCTCATTATCTATAAATGCTTATTTTCTAAGTCTAGTATCAAGAGACAACTTTGCCTATTCAAGAAGTCCACCAGCACCATCAATTTGTGCACATCTCATTTAGTATATATCCTTTATCTATCCTTTAGAAAAATCAAGTCTTCACATAACCAAACTCCTTTATGAAGCTATTTTGTTTCTCCAACTAATGCATAAAGTTACATTACATGTTGGGTGTATGCTCTGTTTTGTGATGTCGTATAAACAATTCCGTTAAATATTCAAACATAATTGTACTTACTTGTATGACTTATTCAATCTTATTTTTTAGTGTTAATTTAAAGCCCGATGAGGCTAATTTACCTTAACCATATGTTAATTTAAAGTACGGAGTGCATTCCTTATGAAAATTTTGATGTATAATATCTAATATTTTATGTTTATCTGTTACAGAGGTTCTCTCAACAAAGATTACTCCTTTGAAGGAGAAGGTTGAAGTAATTGAAGGAGATGCTATGGAAGAGTAGCAAAATTCTGAGTCTGAAACTTTGATTAGTGCATTGTCTGTGATATTGTAATTGTACTTTCAGAAGCTTGGTTTTCATTGACCTAAAATGATTTTTTAGTTAGACTACTGCAAGTTTTATTTAATTCAATCAGATTGTTGCAAGTTATCAACCACAAATTGCATCATTTGGAATGAAAGTTCTCTGTCCTGTCATTTATAGTTTTGGCTACGAATGCTTACGACATGTGCTCTCTACAATAATTAATTTGACACATTCAAGGAGTTGGCACATCCGTGATGATTGGATCGAGATCAGACTATCCAAATTTTAAATTTGGTCTTATTTATAAGAAAATTAAATTCTTGGCCAACCAATCTCGATCAAACAACCACATATATGTTGAATCCTTGAATGTGTCAAATTAATGACTGTCCAGACAATCTGATTTCCAATGCTTAAAAGAATTTGGATTGGCCATTGGCATGTGTCGTGTTAGATTGGGGCTGGGTCGGTTATAATTTTCTCACATATTATTTGTTATTTATTTTTAGGTCAATTCTAGGGTGAGGGCTCAATCAAGTCCCTCACCAGTGGACCAGAAAAAAATGCACCGTTAGATTTAATTGATGGTCCACATTTTTTGAAATAAAAATAAGAGTATATACACATGGAAACACAATCTGACTGGGTCTTCCTTAATCTGTATGATTATGTCTTCTCTCCAAATGATGTTTCAATGGTCAATTTAACGAGATCCAATTTTCCCAATTCTTAAGGAAAAAAAGGTGAAGGATTAATTGAATTGTTGTATTCTTCATGAAACAATATCTTTAATAAATATGAAACAATACAGGATTAATTGAATTGTTATATTCTTCATGAAACAATACCTTATGAAAAAAATGAAACAATACCTTTTAATCTGAGTCTTTCTAGGGATTTATAATGTTGGTGCAATGGATGGATGAACACAGAGAAGTTATGGTGTTCTAATAGGTGGGGTGTCCAAAAATCAAAGAAACCCTCCCTAACATTTTTATTCAACAAAATAGAAAAACACG
>Ga0315915_1008309_pt1 | contig 12153 bp, 9 predicted proteins | sample MpolbnodulesMG_FD_207738 | JGI IMG/M metagenome (GOLD analysis project Ga0315915, IMG submission 207738) | Medicago polymorpha root nodule microbial communities from Los Angeles, California, United States - branched nodules | ecosystem: Host-associated > Plants > Roots > Nodule | place: USA... | reverse complement strand
TAAAAAATCTAACATAATCATGCAAACATCTAAACATCATAACAATTAAGCACTATAAGTCATTTGCATGTAACATTCTATCATTTCTTGCAAAAAAAAAATTAAAATTTTAACAAAACAATAAACCTAAAAAATTAAAAAATTCTAGATTAAGTGAAAAAATCTATCATACCAACATAATTTAAGTGAAAGCTTACTTGTTCTTGTTATTAGAGTGTTGTTTGATTTGAAGTTGAAGGAATTTTGGAGTTGGGTAATTTGAGAGAGAATTGAGAAAGATTTGAGTGTGTTGTTTGAAAATGAGGCAAAATGAGGCTCTGCCTGGGCTAAGAATAGCACGTAGCATGAGTTAACTCACGCTACGTGACTTAACTCACGCTCCGTGACTTAAGTCACGCTACTATTATAACTGGCGTGAGTTAGCTCACGCTACGTGAGTTAATATGCGTAAGGGTAAATATGGAATTTCACTTGGGAATGAGCGAAACCATTTGGATAAAGAGCAGAATTCCCTAAGGAAATAGGAAAGAAACCATTCTAAGAAGCATAGGTAGGTGGGATATAGAGATCACTTCTACTAAAGCAAACAGACTCTTAAGAGTTAAAAGGCAGAGTAACCCAACCAAACAAAGTTAAATCAGAATTGACAATTTTCATCTCTCTAAAGCTTTGACTTAAGCCAACGAGGAGATCCCAACACAGACAGAGCCGTCCCATAGACCGTCGAGGCTGGGCTATGGCACTGGGCCTCAATTTTTTGGGGGCCCAAAATACTTTTATTTTTTATTTGAAAGGCACTACAATAAATGTTATATAGATCAAAAGTGGAAAACTATCAGTTCACAGTGCTGTAGTGGCGAAGCTGGTTGTTAATGATTGTGGAGACTCGGGCTCAAGTCCCATCAGACTATTTTTTTCTAATTTTTTTTTTTGGGGCCCAAAATTTTAATTTTTGTACATCTCTCAAAAGATTAAAACCGGGCATTTTGATCTACTCGATGTAGGACTCCTAACATTGCCATGCCCTTTAAGAGTCGACGTCCACGACGACTTTCACTCTATCGGCACTGACCCGATGGTAGCCCTTTCCTTTTTGGATGCTTCACTCACCTATCTGTATTCGGTGGAACACCTTAATCCAGCCTATAGGTAGCCCTTTCTGTGGTTCAACTCTCAATGAAAGCACCAATTGTTAGGACTTTAGCCAATGAAGAGAGCCCAACCCAAAAGACTAATCCAATAAATGGGAGAGCCTCATGGCTTAAGTACCACATCAAACATTTTGATCTACTCGATGTATGACTCCTAACAAACTTCCAATAATAGGATCCGAAAACTAGAAATAGACTTCAAAGAAGTGACACCAGAGAAAAAATGCATATCAAATGTTACGGTAAAAAGAATTATGCAACTCATGAATAAGTGCACTACAAACCAATACATGATTTTTCTCATCCATGTCCTTGTGTCTAGCTATAACTCGAAATCCACAATTACCATCCCCTTTAACATTCACAATATTTTCAAAGAAAGGTATCATGATCTTTGGTATTTGTGTAATGTATGGTAAATTCTAAAAAGGTTGTGTAGTAAGCGTCTAAGCTTGTGAGTGGGAGTAAGTGCCAAGACGTGCACCTTTCCTCTTTGGAAGTGATATCTTGGTTTGTGATGATTGACTATCGAGATTTTTAGAATCAACACGCTCTCACATACAGGGGAATCGACCGTGGATGTCTCTTTTGGTATACCTCACCCTTTTAGGTGCTCCCTTGGTTACCACCTTTCTTGGAGGTAGAGACAACATTGTGTCTTCTGGAAATCGTAGTTGATGCATCACCTCTTTGAGACGTTCTTAAATGTCGTTCCACTCCTCCATCATGGAAAAATCATCATCAACCTATTCTCCATGTACACTTAACCTTTGTCAATGAGGGTGTACGTCATCCAATAGAATCGACGATTTTTCCTTTCTCTTCATGGCAATAATACATGCACAAGGTAACTCGTAAAATGTCTTTTGCACACAAGTACAATCTTCCTTAGCAAAGTCGAATGTCCTGGAGTGTGTTAATTCGTCATAGACAAAACCCAATGCGGGTCTAGATACATAACCCTTCAACTCAGAGAACAAAAAGTGTCTTTTGTATTTGTGTTCTAAGACAATTTTGTTCCTCCCAAAATTTGTTTGTATCTCACTAAGCTAGATAGCCAACATTTTGTCTATTTCATCCCAGCATGTTGCCAAATCTCCCATACTACTCCACAAATATTTTTTCAACTTTCCATGAGCTGATTCAACAACGTTGGTGGTTCTACACCCTAGATGCAAGACTTTATTCGTCCATGCCCTCACAAATTTTTCCTTAACGAGGTTCAAAATTGTGGTTTCAACATATGCAAGAAATTTTGGAAATGGTTTGCATACATCTTTGAATCGCAATAAGACACTTGCATATGAATCCTCTATAGGAGATTCGACCAAATCTTTCCAAGCGCTCATGATTTTGTCAACATCATCACTATGCTTCTGCTCCTTCTCTTCCTTCACTTCTTTCTCATCAACTTTTGCATCCCTAGGTTTCACTTTGAGTCTACAATCCGTGATGCACTTAGAATTTACATTCTTCCCAATATGAACATAACAAAGTATAGTGTATGTTTCATGGAGAACTTTGGGAATGACATTTATCAGAGCATTGTTCATGTCGGTGACAACCACCTTAGGCATGTTGAGTTCTGAGGACAAAAGACCAACTAACATTTCAAGTGCCCAAGTAAAGTAATCCTTTTGATCAAAGGAAAGAAAGACAAAATCAACAGCATATGTCATGTTGGTAGAGGTGACACCAACAATCTCAAATAATGGCATTCGGTAAAAATTGGTTTTGTAAGTGGAATCCATGACCAAAACAGTCGGAAAAGGGTTCAACATATTAATTGACTCCGGATAAGCAAAAAATATGTCTTCAAGAGTGGTTTCCTCACTATCTTCCTCAAGAGTGATCCTCCAACTTCGATATCAAGTATTGCATCTCCGTCTTGTCACCTATTATCCCCTTGTGCCATCTAGTCCGCACATTGTACACTTGTTTGATAGCCGTCAAACTTTATTTGTTTTTTGCTTCAAATCCGAGAGAATATTCCTAGGCACCACCAAATTCTTTGTCATGTCGATAACTCTTTTCTTCTCCTCCTTTTTTATTATACCCACAAGAAGGTGGCCGACTAACTTTGGCACCAACTCATGGTTGTGAATTCCACTAAGCATTGCCAACCACTAATCATTTGTAACCTTATCAAAGAAACCACATAACCTAAACGGACAATCACATTTCCTTGAGCTCGTGCCTTCAAGTTTTGGTTTCTTCCTCGTCTTTGGTGGTTTGTATTCACCACTCCTTTCACATTGCAATGTCAATGTTAGCCTTTTTAAACAAGATTTATCTATAGATATAGTAAATCCAGCCTTTGTCGCTTGTCGACGAGCCCAACCAAGTAAATCAAATCGCTCTCGCCTTTTTTCCTTTGTTAAAAAAAATGAGGCGTTGTCTACTTCATAACTGTGAAGCATGGCAACACAGGTAGGTACCGATTTAGGTTTTTCTTCAATGTGAGCTTGAAAGAGAATTTTGACTTTCAACTTCATATTAACGGTTGGTTTGACATCCCCGAAAGCTTCAGTTATGGCCGGTTTCGACTCAACGCCATCATCCGCCACATTTTCAACCATCACTATGTCTATTAAATAACAAAATAAGAAGGGGGAAAATATAAATAACGTGTGCAACAATCTAACAAAAAATAAAAGTTGGCGCAAAATTTCAAAAAACTGGGCGTTACACCTGCGTGACTTAAGTCACGTGAGCTTTACACCTACGTGAGTTAACTCATGTTAGCCCAACGTGAGTTAACTCACGTTCCACCTTTATTCCAGACTGACGAACCAACCCCAATAACCAGCAAAATCAAATGAGTTTAGAAGATACATTACCTGATTTTTTTATGCTTGATGAGCGTAGAAGATTTTCACCCAAGAATTCGTACTTTTTGGCTTTTTGGAGGTTAAGAGGGAAAGAAAATGGATGTTGGAGTGTGGGACTGATCAGTGATGGGTTTTGTACCAAACCAGTGCATCCATCCCACGTGAGTTAAGTCACGCTGGGTTACAACCTGCATGAGTTAACTCACACTGAAAGTACCAAGCGTGACTTAAGTCATGCAGGGGTAGTTTCGTCAATTCAGTTGGGAGTGAACGTTTTTTGTTGTGAGAAGAACAATTTTCTATAGATATATTGGAGATTTAAATTACATACATCATTATTGGGTCATGAGGGAGGTTTGAAGGGACCATTCATTTTTACCCAAAACTTGGTCATCTCACTTATAAAGTGTTCAACCTCTACTACTTTTTTAAGTCATGTTGGATTTGTAATTCACACTTACTACACAACAATCATATGTGCATTGTCATGTTGAGGAGAAAGTATAATAAATTATTTGTAAAAATTATGACATAAATGTTTAAATTTAGTTCTTTTCAATGACTTTGTATACGCATATCTTTTTGTTTTACTTTTATTAAGGTGATAAAATTTATTTAAAAAAAGAAGGAAAAAACAAGATTGGGGACAAGAAAAACAAGTAAACACCTAAGGAAATAGGAAAGAAACCATCCTAAGAAGCATAGGTAGGTGGGATATTGAGACTAAAGCAAACAGACTCCTAAGAGTTAAAAGGCAGAGTAACCCAACCAAACAAAGTTAAATCAGAATTGACGATTTCTATCTCTCTAAAGCTTTGACTTAAGCCAACGAAGAGAGCCCAACACAGACAGGCCGGCCCATAGTCCGTCGAGGCTGGGCTATGGCATTGGGCCTCAATTTTTTGGGGGCCCAAAATACTTTTATTTTTTATTTGAAAGGCACTACAATAAATGTTATATAGATTAAAAGTGGAAAACTATCAAACTGTTCACAGTGCTGTAGTGGCGAAGTTGGTGGTGACTCGGGTTCAAGTCCCACTGGACTATTTTTTTCTAATTTTTTTTTATAGTGTTTTATTTTATTTTTTTTGGGCCCAAAATTTAAATTTTTGTACATCTCTCAAAAGATTAAAACCGGGCCTACGGATTTGTTGGGCCGGCCTTGAACACAGATTACTAGTCCAATAGGTGGAAGAGTCTCATGGCTTAAGTACCGCATCAAGCATTTTGATCTACTCGATGTAGGACTCCTAACATTGCCACGCCCTTTAAGAGTCGACGTCCACGACGACTTTCACTCTATCGACACTTACTCGATGGTAGCCCTTTCCTTTTTGGCGGCTTCACTCACCTATATGTATTCGGTGGAACACCTTAATCCAGCCTATAGATAGCCCTTTCTGTGGTTCAACTCTCAATTAAAGCACCAATTGTTAGGTCTTTAGCCAATGAAGAGAGCCCAACCCAAAAGACTAATCCAATAAGTGGGAGAGCCTCATGGCTTAAGTACCACATCGAGCATTTTGATCTACTCAATGTATGACTCCAACAAACTTCCAATAATAGGATCCGGAAACTAGAAATAGACTTCAAAGAAGTGACACCAGAGAAAAAATGCATATCAAATGTTATGGTAAAAAAGAATTATGTAACGACATTGGTGTATTGTCTACATGATCATATATTATATTTATTTACTAAAGTAGCTATAATTTTGCAAGGTTGTTTTTGATACATGAGAAACATAAATCAGTAGTTCAGGTAAAGTATAAAAATACAAACATTATGACACAGAAATAAAATTATATACTTAGGACAAAAACAACGTACAAAATCCATCAATGCACCTCGCATAAAGAGATGGACTATAATATGGACATTCAGCATCACTCTCACAAGGAGTTTCAGGAATTTCAACTGCAATGTCAAATAAGAAAAAAATGTTACTAAAAGCCAAAAGGTGATAAAATATTGTGAATAAGATTAATTAGAAAATGGTGTGAAAAATAACATACCACTATTAGTTACAACAAGAAGTAGAGAAAGAAAGCTGATCAAAGCATGAACAAAAATGAGAATTTGAGTCATATTTTTTCACCTTTACATGTTATAAATTTGATCCCTATATAACTAAAAATTTCATGTTTTATTAATTTCAATTAAATTTATTTTAGCACTTAGGATTTACTACCAGCCATTTATAAAATTGAAATTAATGTTAAATGTCTCTAATAAAAATATTGTGTTTATCTCTTTACCTTACTCAATTGATAACTTAACCTTCCTAAAGATCTCAATTAAAATCTTTGATAATTATGAAAACAACTAGTTGTTATACAACGCATCGAAGATGTGAAAAATCATTTATTATAAATTAAACTAATATAAGATGATGATTCTTTTTGGGTAAAATTACACGATTCGTCTATTAATTTAATTTTAGGTAACACTTTGGTCCTTTATCCTTTTTTGTTTCGATTTAGTCCTTTTTATTATAAAATGTCAACATATATAGTTATCCTTTTTATCAAAAAATAATCAAAAACTCCAAAAAAATTCATCAAACTCATAAACAAACCCAAATCTTCATCATACAAACCTAGAAAATCAGATTTCATTGAAAAAATTTCATAAAAAATGATAAGATATTGTCATTTTATAACGTAAAGGAATAAATCGGAACACAAAAAGATAAAAGACGAAAGTGTTGCCTGAAATTAAGTTAAGGGACGAATTGTGTAATTTTGCCTACTTAGAATTGAAATCCCCACAACTTGGAACCTCCCCTGGAGTAAATAGTCACCACGAGATCCAAATCCAAATCTAGATCTACCACCACAAACCATCCGACCATCACCATAAAAACCACCACAAACCACCATGAACTACCCCGAGAACCACCACAAAAAACTAGAACCAGGACCACCACAAAGCCCCTCCGAAAACCATCACAAACCCCCATAAAAAATGCAGCAAACCAACACCACCATGAACGCTAGCGATGAAGAAAACGATCGTCAGGAGAAAATGGTGACCGAGTGATGCGTATGGCCAAAGTGAGTCATCACACCACCAACGATTATATCTACATCACTGAGGATATAGGTTTGATTGGGAGGGAGGAGGGCGACAGTGGAGATCTAGAGAGGTCGGAGAAATGTTTTCATTGGTAATTTCGTAATGTTTCGTAATAAGCTTTGATGTGGGAACAACAATTTTCAAGCTATTATTTGGTAAAACCCTAATAAATTAGAAGCCCAACCCAATTGTCATTAAAATTGTGTGTCCTTAGGATGGGAAATATGTATGCGTTGAAAATTATGTTGGTGATTCTTAATATGTGTCTTTAGGATATATGTTAGAAATTATGTATTAGAAATTGTGTAATACTTAACATGACTCTTTTACATATTTCAACAGTATATGAAATAGGTAGGGAAAGAGAGAGATATGTAAGAGAGAAAATAGAGGGATAGAAAAGAGAGATAGAGGGGAAAAAAGATAGAGACGAGATAAGGTAGAGAGTAATGAGTGAGATATAAGAAGGAAAAAGAGAGAGGGTACAAATGAGACAAGGGTGAAGTCAGCTCAATTGGTTTAAGCTAATGAATTAAAGTAGTTGAGAAGTTAAATGGCCATCTATGAGTAGAAAAAAAAAATTAACATATCACGAACATTTGTCAAAAAAGAAATTATTTTGGAGGTTAAAACACTTTTCCCTTTCAATTTTTTTAGAAAATTGATTGATTGTTGTGGATATATTTGCTTTTTAAAATTTTTATCATTGCTTTAATTACTCTAATTTTTACATCCGCGGGATGCACTGATTTTTAACTTATATTGCTTCCCTTACAACTTTAGTTATCCTTATTTGTTAATTTTATTAGGTCTGCAGCAACTTAACCTAATAATTTTCCTCTAAAATGCGTTAGCAGCAATTTAGGTTAGCAGCAATTTAACCTAACAAATTTCATCTAAAATGCAGCGCACCAATTTAACCTAACAAATTCCCTCTAAAATGCAGCAATCCCTGATATTTCTCCTCACTAATGAGCTTTTCATTCCTATCATGGTGTGTCATCGTTTATATATATATATATATCTATTGTTTTTGTAGACTCTTTTTTTCTTTTTGACAAGTTGTTGTACACTTATTTAATACGTTTACAAACAGAATATCCTAATTTCCATGCAAACCCGACCACCCTAATTTTCATGCAAACTCGGTTATATATAACAAACCCTAAACCGTGTTTCTCTCAACAACAACAAAAAACCCTAAACCGTGGTAAATTACACAGACAGCCGAAGAATCATATATTTTGATATTTTGATTTTTGCCTCCTAATAAAATTAATAAATAAGGATTCTACCTCCTTCCCTTATTCTATTTGTGCAATTCGAAATTTAAAATGATGTTGACTATTCCTGCGTCCCTTCCAATTCTCATGCCAAAATAAACGCATGGTTTTAGGAATAGTGGCTATTATTAAGGATTTTTTTCTCTTTTAAGAATAAAAGATTTTTGCTCTTTATTAAAATTTAATTTGAAAGATTAATTAAAGATATGCACGCGTGTTATTGGAACGGCAAAGAGAAACACATGCTTTCAATGTACAGATTCATTCCTAGCTTCATTCCTTTACTTTCTCATCAGTTCCCACAGCGTTCCCTTCTTGCAGCTCATCGATTCCCATCGCTTCACCTCCAAATAATGTATAATTGGTTAACTATAATTGATCAGATGTCAACCATACATAGTTCGGTGCAGTTTTGGACAGGGAGATTAATGGTTATATAAATTCTTTGGTGTATATTTTTCACAGTCCGCATCATATGCAACATCTATTTTCGTTAGTAAGTTCTTTTGTGTATGTTTTGCAGAAAAATTGGGCAAGAGATCTGCGGGGTTTATCTCCAACTGTTATGGCAATGGGGTATTGCAACTATTTTTGTAAGCATCTATATGTGACTATGGTTCCTAATTTTTTTTTTGTATTGATTAATAGTGATCATAGGTTCGTGTTTTTATTTTCAATTAAAGAGTGACTATTTATTGTTGCTTACTTACTTGCACATGCAACCACAGTCTACTATGTTTTAACTCTTTACCTTCTTTGTATAATGGATCATCATGAGACCACATAGTAGAATTTCAGAAATCTTAGATTCAATTTTCTATGATTGGCTGCTTGAGCATTATATTTGTATGAAAATCCTCACATATCAACATCGGTGGTTTTTTTTTTTTTTTTACGACATTAAACTTTTTCCTCTTTGTGCTTATGAATATAATTGTCATTTTCTGTTTTGTTTTTTGCATGGATAGTTTCATTAGGCATTGTCCTTAGTTTGTGAGTAGAATTGCATGGATTCTAGAAAACATTTTTTTTCTTCAGTTTTTTCATTAAAGAATGACCGATATCTCTTTGTATATAGGTAAACTTTTTATGATTCAGCATTTTTCATATATATTAAGTACTAACTTTTGGTTTGAACAGTCACATTTTTTAGGGCTATGAACATAGAAACTGTAACGAAAAATCATGGTTGTATTGCTTTGTTGCAGGAGTAATTTCTCTTTTATCTTCTGCAAGGGTTACTATAAAGTTCACATTTATAGGACGGAGAAAAAATGTTTTGATCTGCTTAAAGAATATATTTTACAACTCACTTGATTGATACTATAATTCTCTCATGTAATATTTTAACGTGTAGGCCCTAATTCTTTCGACATTTTTGCTAAATATGTCTCATTGAACAGTTCTAGGAAAGTAAATTTGTTGTATTCGTAGACCAATTCTCCAATTTGTATCATAACTTCTAATGTAAACAACAAGTACATGTATTTGATTTTCTCTGTTGTGCTTTTGGATTATTCTTTCTCCCTTCCAATTTATATGCATTAGGTATTTTCAACTTTGAACACCAATATCTATAGAACACAATTATTATTATCGTTCCTATTATTTACACATCTTTTGCTACGAGTTTTTAAATTTATTTTAGATACATCATGGAGCTTAAAAATTATCTTATTTTGATGTGATGTGTTTGATATTTCAAGTTTATAATAAACTTACCAATCTTATCTTAATTTTCATCAAACAAATTTAAATATAAGATATTTTATTTTTAATTTAATTAATATTAAAGTTTTTTGTGCACCCCGTCTAACGTCGAAGAAGTATTTTGAAATGTGTAATACCCCTATTATATATTTTGTTGTAACATTCGTGGTGGTGATATGATATTTCACCAAACGATATATTTTGTGACTCTGATAATTGTTTTTTACGTAGTTTAATTATTTAAGTTCTATTCCAAAATATTTTATTGAGTATCAAAATATTTCGTCTCATGAGACCCGTGTGATGCACGGGTCGGCAATCTAGTATAAACTATTATTTGGTAAAACCCTAATAAAATAGAAGCCCAGCCCAATTGTCATTAAAAACCCTAATACTCCCATACTCCCACACCTCATCATCAGCGCGCCTCTTATTTTCTTTTTCTCTACCAGCGTATTCCTTCTTTCTTTCTGTCCCGTTTCTTCATGTTTTGTTTCTTTTTTCTCCATCAAACAACACCAACCAACTTCTCTCTAAGGTTTCTTTTTTATTCAATGCTTTTGTAAAACTAAACACTGTTTTTTGTACTTCTTCAGAGTAAGAACTGGAAAGAAAAACAATGGCCTATCTTGTCAAATCAGTGGGTTACTTTGCTCATTGGAAAGTGAATGTCAACTACTTGGATCAGAATGAACCCGAACACATATCCGATACATTCGAAATTGATATGTGGCAGTGGTATATATTTTCTCACTCCCTCTCTTTCTCTCTATGTTTTTTTATTTTGCATGCATCGATTAATCAGCCTTTTTTATTTATTCCTCCAGGAGAATAATGATATCTCGCTCGTGGGGTGCTTCTAATATCTCACTGTATCCCAATTATAAAATTGTGGGTTGTTTAAATCCCCCTATATTGCATCTTTTCAAATTAGGGTTTTGGACACTATCGGAAAACAAAGTCAAATTCTAGCCATGCCAGGTGATTTAATTATAATAATTAGTAATTAAACACTTATAAAACTTAAATGTTAATATTTTCTTGTTAATTTTGATATTTTTTTAGAGATATATTTTAATACATTTTCCTAATCTTGCTACTTAGTGAACTTTTATAATTCTTATGATCATTTTTGTTTATATGATCTTTGTATATTCATCTTTCACTTTTGTGTATATTTCTCTTGTGTTTTTCCCTCTCCTCTAATTGAGTTTTGTTCTTAATCCATCTATCAGCACTAATTCTAATTGACTTTATACAGATAGTCAAATACAAAAAAACAAGGTAGTTTTAGATAACTCGGTAACAATAGCAGTTAAAATTATCTATATTCTTCATGATATATTCATAGGTAGACGTATTTATGAATTGTTGACAAATATTGATCGACTATTAACACTAGCTTTTGATGTTGATCTGGGATAATCATTCAACCAACACTAGGGATAATAGAAATATTGAACTTGAGGTTGAGACTTTTAAGAATTAACGCTCACCAAATTAATGTTTTCATAATTTCATGACTCATATATGAAAGTAGTGGATGTTATTAATTGAAAAGGGTAATAATAGACTAAAAATAGCTTTTTCCGTCTTAGAATAACCGAACATTTTGTTTATTTCGCACATATTAAGAAAAGTGTACAAGAGAAAGTGAGAGAAAAATAATTGAGTGTCTTTGTTAAGTATTGATGTATTCACAAGAAATGAGTCATTTATTTTAGAACAATATTTAAATGCAAATGGTTCAATTATTTTAAAATGGAGGGAGTAACCGTTTTAGGGTTAATTAGTCGTGATAATAAAAGTGAGATTACCAAATAAGATAGGGAAGGGATTCGAAATAACCTAACCATCATTCTCAACTTGATTTCTCTCAAACTTGTCTTTTCTCTTGTTACTATTTCGCACAAACTCAATCTGAAATCTCCCCAATTTTATTGTCTTTCTTTCTTCCTAAATTCTTGCTTATTTGCACAATTCATATGGAGACAAATCTATTATAAATATTATCACTTGAAGACAATTTTTAGTGCACTCATTAAATACACGCATCAAGTATTTGGTGCCGTTGCGGGAGATTGTTGTTTCAACTAGCCA
>Ga0315915_1008308_pt1 | contig 12153 bp, 13 predicted proteins | sample MpolbnodulesMG_FD_207738 | JGI IMG/M metagenome (GOLD analysis project Ga0315915, IMG submission 207738) | Medicago polymorpha root nodule microbial communities from Los Angeles, California, United States - branched nodules | ecosystem: Host-associated > Plants > Roots > Nodule | place: USA... | reverse complement strand
AAAGAACATACAAGAAGCAATATGTGAAGAATCATGGGTAAAAGCCATGGAAGAAGAACTCTCTCAATTTGAAAAGAATGAAGTATGGAATCTTGTTCCTAAACCTCAAAATCAATCTATAATTGGAGATTCTCACTCTGAGCGAGAACACTTGATTATAAACATAAAAAGGCATTCAAAACCACAACAAACATCGGATTAAAACACCCATTCATCTCAAATCATCATCTAGTTCATTTTCACCAAAAACCACCATTTTTCTCATTTCTCATTCAAACTTCAAAACAACCACACCAATTCAAAACCCATCAACATACGAATATCAACAAGCATTAATGAAGTGAATTCAACATGTTCCAACAACAATTATACACCAATTCATGAATTTCACTCAAATGGTCAAAAATCATTAAAAACAACTCAACAACTATGATGTTTGAACTATTAACACAACACATCCATGAAGTTCATGATACCCACAATTTCACATGAAAATGGAGCATAAATTTTATCATTTAAATTCACAAAAAGTCACAATTATAACAAAAGCATTTAAACCCACAAGTAGAAAAAGTGATTATAGCTTAAATTGTGAAGAAGAGACTATCCCCCTTACCTCTACTCTTCAACAATCCAATTCCTAGCTTCAATTTTTCTCCTAGCCATTAACCCCAAACTTTCTATCTCTAGTTTTTCTTTGCTCTTCAAGATCTCCTTTCTCTGTCTACCTTTATCTTATAAATGCTTGTGAAAATGAGTCAAATGAAGGTTATGACCAAATTTCTCATAAGACTAGTGTTTATATAGTCTCTACTCAAATGGGTTCAAGCCTAGTTGTCTTAATGGGCTAAATGTTCTTACTAACTAATTCCCTGAGTTACTACTCACTCAACCATCAAGTAACAAGTAATTACCGTCTCCAATTAATTACCACAACTCACTAGTAACTTAATAAAATAATTATTCCCACTTAACACACAAAAAATAATTCTCATAACTAAAAGACTATTTTACCCTTGCTAACCAAATGACCAAAATACCCCTGAATGTAAAATGACTAAAATACCCTTCTCAAGCCAAATTCCACTAATCCTGAATAAAAATACACACACGGCAATTAATTACACACAAGAACATTTAAACACACATAATAATTAAATAAAATAATTCTAGCAAAAGACGGGTTGTTACACTTTGTCTCACATTCATCATCATTTATAACCTCGATCATCTTCATCATTCATTACCTCACTCTAACTTAGTTGCTTATTTCACTAGCAATTTACTCTCTTGTCTCTTCACTATTATTACGCCTGACATCATTTGTTACTCAACACACAACTTTTTATCCCTGTTCTAATTCGTCTTATCTGTTTTCTCAACATCATCTATCATCTTTTATCGACCACACTCTATTCATTTTAACTTAACGTCCTTACCTCACCATTATCATTATTTCTCACGTTATCCCTTACTTTAACCAACGCCTTTCTATTTCAAATTACCTTAGTCTTATTTCTCAACCTAGCATCTACATTACCTTAAACCTCTTCATCATTGTATTTGTTCATTTTGGTTTTATACTCTTCTATCCGCACTACGATCTTGAGCTCATTACTATTCTAAACCATCACCCCATATCTTTTATTATTTGGTCGTCCACCATATTAACCAATTTGTGCTTTAGGACTCGCCGTGTAATCACACCATTTACACTATTAATGTCTCACTCTTCTTATCCTTAACAAACTTAATATCTTTCTTCACTGTTTTTATCATCTCCGACCTTCCCCGTTGCTTTAGCTCTTACTTACCACTTAACCCATTTCATCGATTACTCATCGTCCTAAACAAGATATGTCATCTTCATTACTCGTCATTCAAAAGCATGATTTATTACATCATTTATCATCACCATTCAACAATTATTATCTCAACCTAGTTCTTGTGGGCACCCCGTTCTCCATTCTAATTTTAATGTTTACCTCTCTATTAATATTCCTCAAAACATCTTCCATATTATATTTCATTACTTATTATACAACTCCTTATCTTCCCTTACATCTCGTCTTAACGACCCTCTCTTCACTTACGATCATCTAAATTCGACTTCTATAATCTTTATTCATTTTTACACTTTATATGCTCTTCTCTCTCATACAACATGAGTTCTTTAACTACCTTGACCCTTTTACTCTTCAACTTAGTAATATTCATAGACTCATTATTGGTTTAAGGAGTTTATGTTTAACTTTATCAGTTACCCAGAAAGCACCTACTTCATATCCCCTCTCGTCATCGTCGTTTTCACTTCTTTATCTCTTTCATATTTTATACCCTCTTAATCGACTTACCATATTAGACCTTTTAAATATCCCAAGGGATTACTTAAACTACTTCACCATTTTATGCTCATCTCTAATTAAAGGGACCTATATTTATTCTAGTCATCAATCTTAAACATCTCCTTGTTCCCTCCTCTTATCATTGTCTTTCAATTCCTATTGCCAAGCCATCTTTAACATCATTAGATTCTCATAGTCTACTATCTTTGGTTCATATTTAGGCTTGTTATTATCCTGAGGTAATCACTTCTATTTATGCCTAACACAATCCTCTATTTAGATATTACTTTTTTCGTTTTAACTTAAGGTGTTTATGTTTCATCATTAGTTCCCTTTGCATCATTGATTATCTTAAATGAATGCACCATATTCTTTGTTTATTTTAATCTTATATCCTTCCAACTCACAATTATCTTAGACCCACTTCTATCTTAAGGAATTACATTTGTCATTGTTAACTACCATAAACTATTTTAGACTCACAACTGCTCTAAAGGTTTCATTTCTAAACAACTCCTAATCATACTCCTCTTGCCTGATTATTATACTTTCACAACTTGATTTGATGTTTATATCGAGAATCGCCTCATGATTTTGACAGCATCAGACCATGAAGCTATCACAGATTTTTATATTATTTTCCACCATGGGAGCCTCCTTGGCTCCATTTTTCGACCCTAAATTCACCAAAATCGTCCCTGGTCATCACCCTATGATTACCATATCATCAGAACACTAATTCCTCATTAAACTACCAGATTATCCACTCTTTTCAAGACTAAAAACTCAATTCAAAACCCTACCTAGTTAACCCTCGATTTTCTTCTTTCAACTCCATCTTTCAATTCATTCATCTTCATCCTCTCATCCAAATTCACATTATAACAACAATAACATATTAAAATTTAGTACAACCCTTTTGTAACAGCCCGTTTTTCGCTATAATTATTTTAATTATTTAATATGTGTGTTTTTATGTGCTTGTGTGTGATTATTGCCTTTGTATGTATTTTGTTCGGGATTAGTGGATTTTTAGGAGCAAAATGCAGGCTAGGGTTTGGAATCTTGAAGAGCATGAGGTAGGGAGGAAGGTTCCTTTTTTATAATTAAGCTATAATCTATTAATTTCAATTATGGGTTTAAGTGTTTAGAACATCAATATATTTCTAAAAGAATTTGAGAAGTCCAGAAGCTAATATCATCACTACGCCTTGTTACCAAAACTTGTGCTTGGGGGGCTGTTGACCGCCAGTATATTCTTAAAGACCTGAGAACCCTCCAGAAGGGCTAGGACGCCCTTTAGAAGGGCCAAAACACCCTCCAAAGGGATCCCGGACCTTAGACCAAAAGCTCAACTTACTTAAGCCTTAAGTTACGTAAGAACAAAGCCCATAGTAGGCTATATATACCACCCTTGGGATCATTCTCAAGGCATCTGATAACCATTTTAAACCCTAGATTAGACTATTGTACTTCTGCAAGTACAATGTTTTTATGTTAATTGTGACTTTTGTGAAGTTTGATTGTGAAATTTGTGCTCTTAATTCATGTGAGTCTAAGGGTATGTTAAACTTCATAAAATTTATGTGTTAGATGCTTAAAACTCATGATTGTTGTTGTTGATAAGTTGTCTTGGTGATTTTTTCTTAAATGGGTCAAAATGGAGTTGTTGTTGTTGATTGTTGATACAATGATGAGATTATGCTTTGAATGATGTTGTGTTATGTTGTTGATGGTGAGTTATACCTTGGGTGTTGTTAATTGTGAGGTTATGATTAAGTTGTTGTTGTTTTATGAATATTGATGAAAATGGGTCATTAATGGTGAATTAAGATTGTTGATGAATTAAGGTGAAATGTGGGTGTTGTTGTGTTGAGATAGGTTATATGAACTTTTGTATTTGATCATAAGATTTGGTTGTGAAATGTTTTGGAAAGAAACTTGGGTTTTGGAATAAAAAGTTAGTTTTGCTGTTTGATTCAAAACGCACGGTCTAGTACAGGGTGTGCATGGTGTAACAACCCGATTTTTAGTTAGATTTATTTTAATTGTTTTTATGCGTGTTTATATAAGCTTGTGTGTGATTAATTGCCTACGTGTGTATTTGGACGGGTTTGGTGTTAGAAGGGTATTTTGGTCATTTTGTGGGCAAGGGTAAATTAGTAATTCTACCATATAGAATGTTTTGGTCGTTTGAGTGAGAATAATTATTGTTATTAAGTTACTAGTGGGTTGTGGTAATTAGTTAAAAGTCGGTGACTATTCGTTATTTTTTTCCATTAAGTGAGTAGAAACATTTTGAATTGGTTAATGGGTGTGTTGAGCGCATTAAGACATTAAGAGTTGAGCCCAATAGTGAGGAACCTATTTAAACTCTATTCTTTGAGGAAATTAGGTCACATAGAATCATTTGTTCATTTTCACAAAACATTTCAAGAGAGCTAGAGAAAGAGAGAGAGCTAGAAACAGGGTTTTGAAGAGAGAAGAACTTGGAGAGCAAGAAGAGCTAAAGTGAAGCCTTAGCTTAGATTTGTGAAGATTTGAGGTAAGGGGGCTAGTTTTCATTCATAATCTTCTTGAATAATCTCGTTTCTACTTCTACCCATAAGTGCTTATTTGTAAAAATTGATTATTATGATTTTAATTAGTGAAATTCGTGCTTATGCTTTGATGTAATGTTTGGTTATGATAATTTGATGAGAATTAAGTTGTTGATGATAAAATTACATGCTCAAGATGTGTATATATGTATACTTGTGTTTTCACTCAAAATTGATGAAATACAATGTCGTTGTTAATGAATTGTTGATGAATTCATGATTGGTTGTTGTTATTGCTGTTATGAGATGTTGTTGGTGATTGATGCCATGGGTAATCATAATCATAGAGCTTGCTATGAATTTGTGTTGTTCTTGAGAATTTTCATGAAAATTGGGTCAAATGGTGAATTTTGTTGGTATGATGGTTTGGTTCAAGTTTTATATGGATTTGAGTGTCTTTTTATGTCTATAAACGTTTGGGAAAACATTGGGAACATATTTGGGCATTGCGGATCAAAAATTTGTGATGGATCTAAATTGGTTTTGTTTTGAAAATGAAATGGTTTTGCAAAATGATACCATGAGACGAACTTTTTGATTTTTATGATTCCGTTGTAATTAGCTGGTGAAACACACATGTATACTCTACCGCACTCATATATGGTCTAGTTGTTTACATAGTTGAGGCATTGGATCTTGTTTCCTTGGTCTTGATTTATTTGTTTCAATTATTTTAAAGTTGTGAAAACGAGAGACGAACTTTGTCGAAAATAATCTTTAAGACCGAATACTTTAAAAATCTGTTGTGAATAGTTTTATATGGTTATATGAAGATGTATGAATGATTGTTAGGAGTTGAATACGATGTTTATCATGGTATGGTGTATTTTTGTCCTTACTTTGATTATGAGAAATGGTATGAAGTTGTTGAATTATATGATTTAGTTGATGTTGGTGAATGCGTATATGTTAATTTATGGTGATATTGTTGGTAAATGCATATATGTTAATTGATGGTGATATTGTTGGTGAATGCATATATGTTAATTGACGGTGATATTGTCGGTGAATGCACATATGTTGGTGAATTGATGTTGAACTTATGCATAGTGTGTCATAGGTTCATGCATCATATGTTGTCGGATATTGATGAGTCAATAATAAGTCAATTATTAGTGTTTTTTATATAATATTTAAGTTTATTTTATTTAGATTCAATATGTTTTTATTTCCTTTTAGAGCTATTTTACTTCAATTGCAAGTTATTTTATTTCAAGAACAAATATTCAAAAGATTGAGTCTTGGAGCAAAAGAAAGGAGAATTGGAGCTGATTCATGCCAAAAATATGAAGATCTTATACAAAAATATCTTGTGCAAAGAATTGGAAGACTTGTGCCAAAATATAGCATAGGCGCGTCGCATATTGCCCTTTTGCTGCTTTTGCTTCTTCGACAAGCTGCATGTTTTAGTATTTCTGACCTAGAGCCCATGTTTCTTGTGCAACACTTTAGTGATTTAAATCTTGGGGCTCAAGTCAATGTTAGACTATAAATAGAGCAGCAATCTAGTTTGTAAATCATCTTTTGTTCTTGGAAATAATAAGTGACAATTGTTTCTTTGAATAAAAGTTCATCTTTATTTGCTTCATTTTATTTTATGTTATTCTTCTTCTTCTTCTTCTCTATGTTTACAATGAACGTGAGTGAGTAGACTTCTTTGTCTTGGGATTGTTGGATGAGTCTAATGACATAATCCTAATCAAAGCAAGCCTCGAACCCTAATTTTATGTAAATCTACTTTCTAATCTAGTTTCACCGTTTTTATAATGAATTAACAAGTATCAAACTCATAATGCGACAACGGAGGGTTAGTACTTGTTAATTCATCACCACAAATATCAAAGAGAAGCATCGAAAGAAGAAGTTTTGATATTGGAACAAGTGAAATTAGACAAGGATTGCAAAATATGAGAATAGTCTAGCAAACCTAGAGACAATAAAGTTTCGTTCTTCAAGGATTCTAATAGCAATCAACCGTGAGAATAGGCGTGGTTGCTAGAGGAACACACTCACTGAAACCGAAAGGAGATGTGATAGGCTTAAGAGAAACTTGTCTTTAAGAAATAGGTCTAACATAAAGTTCTAGGTTTAGGTTTGGTTTATGAAGGATTTGTCACCATGACGAACCAATAATCCCAAGTTTTATTATTATTGTTATTTCCCTTTTAAAACAAAATCCAAAATTTTCAACTCAAACTCTTTTCTAATCATTGTTGAAAGTTAATTGAATTCATAACTCCCTGTTGGAAAGATACTCTTTATTACTACTTCGGTAAACCGTGCATTTGCAGATTTACCCCATCAAATTTTTGGCGCCGCTGCCGGGGAGTTATTGTAATTTGATTAATTTTTTTTATAATGGTTAAACTAAAAAAAAGAAATAATCTTTTTCTTTTTCTTTCTTTTCCTTCTTCATTTTCTTTCTTTATTTTTACCATTAACTTTTTGGTTCTTATTCTTTTATGCGAAGAAACAAAAGTCTTGGTGAATTCCTTCCCGAGATCGAAAGATTCTTACATAAGAGAATAAGAGAAGCACAAAATAATAACGATATGGCTGAGGAACGCACTCTTAAGGAGTATGCAACCCCTTCTACGGAAGAAACACATGTTATTATTGTGTACCCAACGGTTGAGGGTAAATTTTTTGAAATAAAGCATGCACTTATTTACTTAGTGTAGCAAAATCAATTTTCCGGATCACCCACTGAGGATCCGAATCTTCATGTTTCAGATTTTTTAAGACTCAGTGGAACCTTGAAGGCAAACCAAGAGGTCGTAAGGCTGCACCTCTTTCCTTTCTCTTTGAGGGATAGAGCTAGTGGGTGGTTTCATTCATTTCAAAATGGTTCTACTACTTCATGGGACCAAATGAGGCAAGCATTCCTTGCTAAATTCTTTCCCCATTCTAAAACTGCTCGATTGAGGGATCAAATAATACGTTTCACTCAAAGAGATGAGGAATCTCTTTACAATGTGTGGGAGCGTTTCAAAGAAATTCTTAGGCTTTGCCCCCATCATGGTCTAGAGAAGTGGCTTATAATCCATACTTTCTATAATGGTCTTTTGTTTACTACAAAAATGAATGTTGATGCAGCTGCAGGTGGAACATTCATGAATAAAACATACACATGAGCATATGCTTTGATCGAGGACATGGCCCAAAACCACTATCAATGGACAGGTGAGAGAGCCATCACTGTTGTTAGTCCTCCACCCTCTTAAAAAGAGGCAGGTATGTACAAAGTTTCTACCCTTGATCATCTATCTACTAAGCTGGACACACTTTTTCAAAAATTTGATAAATTAAGTGTAAGTTTTGTCACACCTGCTCCTGTTTCACCACCATGTGAAGGTTATGGAATACTTGGCCATACTGGCGTTGAATGCCAACTAGGTAGTGATGTTAAAAGTCCCAAGTAATTGAACTATGATCAAGGGATGAGGTCAAACCAAAATTTTTATAACAAAACTCCTCAAAATCCCTTTGGACAACAAACAACACCACCCGGTTATGCAAACTACCAAAGAGTCCCTCAAAAATCTAGCTTCGAAATTTTACTAGAAAAATATGTTATGGATCAATCCAAGCAATTTCAAGAACTTAAAAATCAAAATGGATTTTCGAATGATGTATTTGGAGTCTCTTGTGCTTATACACTTAGTGAATCAAATTCATAATAATTACTTTGGTAATAATAATGAGGTGAGAATTGTATATGTATACATATATATGATGTGGTGATTCATTTGATAATAATAATTGCTTGCTTATAACTTTGAAATGATGAATTGTACTTGTTGAGTTAAGTATGCTAAATGAAGAATAAGGTGAGTAATCCTTTCATTGATTGATGTTGATAAATGATGAGCCTATGTCGATGACTTGATTAGAGATTGAATATGCTTGTTATGCAATGTTAGTAATGTGATAGCTTGAGGTGTATGGAATGGGGGATAATAATCATGTGGTGTTAGTATTCTAGGAGGGATTGGTATGTATATGTGTTATGCATGAATCCTTGACTGCTTATGTTTGATTATGTTTAATTATGGGATGTAACTAACCATAAGTGGTCGATCGGTTGACCACCGTGTGATTTGTTTAAATGGCTTAGGTGATTTGCAGGATTAGTTGTTTGCATGTCTAGATGAGTTGCTGAAGGATAACTGGATGCTACCTCATTTATTGTTTTGGTGTCGTAGTTTCTAGGGATCTGATTACGGGTCGGTCTTGGATATTATTTTTGGTATGTCTGTTGGAGATTTTCGAGACTATGTATTGTTGATGATATGAGTTGTATGATGACATGGCTACTTGGTGATTTCTTTTATTTTGGATGACTGTTGAGATGAATTATTTAGATGTCGATGTAATAATATTTTATTCTGCTACAATGTTTTGAAGAAAATTATTTATGCACGCTTGGTGAATTAATGAAGTAGTAACATCTAAATTCCTCTTATGATTGAATCTGTAGTGTAATTTATCGCTTTAAGGGTTTAGGGTGTTAGAAATTGGTATTAGAGACATGTTCGTCTTGTCCGGACCAGAACCGGGTGATTTTTCTTGTTTGTATGCGACATGTGTGGAAGTACATCCGATACTTGTTTTGTGTTGTTATGTTCTTTTAGGTGAGTTTGAACGTAGTGGGGGAGAAGCAGGTTGCTTCAAGTATGTTGGTCTGGCAAGGGGAGGTATCTTTGGATGGTGAAGCTAGTGTGTTTATAATGTTGGCTTCGATCAAGGAGAGTGGTAAGAAAGGTGTTGGCGATTTGTCGATAGTGCGAGAGTTTCTTGAAATTTTTCCAGATGACATTACCGACTTATTTCTAGAGAGGGAAGTGGAGTTTACAATCGATTTGGTACCAGGAACGAGTCCTATTTTCAATAGTGTCGTATCGAATGTCCACGTTGGAATTGGGCAAGCTGAAGAAGCAATTAGAAGAGTTGCTAGAAAAGAAGTTTATCAGGCCGAGTGTTTCGCCGCGGGGTGCTCCAGTGTTACTGGTTAAGAAGAAGGATTGTAGTAGGAGGTTTTGTGTGGATTGTCGGCAGTTAAACAAGGTGCCGATCAAGAATCGGTATCATCTCCCGAGGATTGATGATCTGATGGATCAGTTGGTCGGTGTAGAAGTGTTTAGTAAGATTGATTTAGGATTCAGATATCACCAGATATGAGTGAAGGCAGAGGATATTTCTAAGACTGAATTCAATTTGTGGTGATGTTTATAGACGATATCTTTGTGTATTCAACGTCAGAGGAGGAGCATGTTGAGCATCTGAGAGTTGTGTTGCACACTTTGAAGGAGAAGAAGTTGTTTGCTTAGTTGTGGAAGTGTGAGTTTTGGCTGCGGGAAGTGAGTTTTTTTGGTCATGTGATTTCAAGAGATGGTATAGCAGTGGATCCATCGAAGGTTGAGGCTCTGTTGTAGTGGGAGGCTCTGAAGTCTGTCTTTGATATCAGAAGTTTTCTTGGTTTGATAGGTTATTACCAGAGGTTTATTAAGAGAATTTTCTAAGTTGGCTTTACCGTTGACGCAGTTAACTCGGAAAGGACAAGCATTTGTTTGGGATGCTAAGTGTGAGAAGATTTTCCAAGAGTTGAAGAAGAGGTTGACTTCTGCGCTAGTGTTGATTTTGTCGAATCCAAAGGAATCTTTTGTGGTGTATTGTGATGCTTCTAAGATGGGTCTTGGTGGTGTATTGATGCAGAATCATCAAGTTGTGGCTTATGCGTCGAGGCAGCTGAAAGTGCATGAGAAGAATTATTCGACTCATGATTTGGAATTGGCGGCAGTAGTGTTTGCGTTGAAGATTTGGCGGCATTATCTGTATGGATCCAAATTTGAAGTGTTCAGTGATCATAAGAGTTTAAAGTATATGTTTTACCGGAAGGAGTAGAACATGAGGCAGAGGAGATGGTTGGAATTTCTTAAGGATTATGATTTTCAGTTACGTTATCATCTAGGAAAAGCGAATGTGGTGGCAGATGCTTTGAGTAGAGAGTCTTTGCATATGTCTGCTTTGATGATTAAAGAGTTAGAGTTGAATGAGCAGTTTCGGGATTTGAGTTTAGTTAGTGAGCTGACTCTGAGTGGTGTCAAATTGGGAATGTGTAAGCTGACAAGTAGCATTTTGGAGGAAATTAAGAATGGTCAGAAAGAGGATTTGGAACTTGTGGATCGAGTGGTATTGGTTAATCAAGGTAAAGGTGTGGACTTCGGATTGGATGAGAATGGTGTTTTGATGTTTCGTGATCGAGTTTGCGTACCGGATGTACCTGAATTTAAGAAGCGGATTTTGGAAGAAGGTCACATGTGTGTTGGTCGATATGGATAGATGGTTACCAAGCTATATAGGGGGTGAATAGCTTTTTGAAATTTTTTTTGGAGATTTGATAAAAATGGATTTTAATGAAATTGACTATTGGAAATTTGCTTGAACAATTACAAACAATGAATCAATAAGAATAAAAAATATGTGGAATAAGATTTTATCTTAGAATTGAGAGATCCATGATACAAATCTTATAACACACTCAATAGTTAATAATCCTTGAACAATATACAAAACACATGAATTTGAATAATTGAATTGGTATTGCAATTAATTGATCCAAATGAAATTGTTATAACCTAAATAAAATGGGTTTAGATTAATCTTTTGAGAAAACACTACATAGATCAAAACTAGCAATTCACTAATCAATTATTAAAATAATTAAGTGCTATATTAAAATAAGAGAGAGAGAGAGAGAACATCGATGGTTATAGAGTAGACTGCTCGTCACGGCGAGCTATACGTGACAGAGAGTAGTGTTTACTCGCTACCCGCTCGCCACGGCGAGTAATTGAGTAACAGAGAGCAGTGTTTACTCGACACGGCGAGTAAGATCGCCCGCCACGGCGAGTAACCTTGTACTAGTGTACCTTTTTCATGTTCTTGAGTTGTATTCATACATTTCTGTTTTGAATTATCCTTTGGTGCATACCTGAAAGCTTTACGTGATATTATCAGTTACTCAGATGGTTTGTTTGTCAAGAATAACATGATTTATGAATTGATATATGAATGAACACATTGATGGTCTATTATATGAATAACTTGTTGATGAAATATTACATGAAGGTATGTATATATGTTGATGAATTATTATATGCATGCTTATGTTGAATTAACATGATGATTATATGATGTTGCAATTA
>Ga0315915_1008307_pt1 | contig 12153 bp, 9 predicted proteins | sample MpolbnodulesMG_FD_207738 | JGI IMG/M metagenome (GOLD analysis project Ga0315915, IMG submission 207738) | Medicago polymorpha root nodule microbial communities from Los Angeles, California, United States - branched nodules | ecosystem: Host-associated > Plants > Roots > Nodule | place: USA... | reverse complement strand
TGAAATGCATTGTCTATTGGTGATTGGTGGTCGTTGGAGTCGTTGGGTCATAATGGCTAGGTTGAGTGGTATGTAGATATACCCAAGTTGAGTCCATGGCATAACATAAAAGCGGGAGGACTTATGTCCTGGAACGCCTCGTCGTTCAAAGCGGGAGAACTTATATTCTGGAACGTCTTATCGTTCAAATTGGTGAGGACTTCGGTCCTGTGAATGCTTTAACCATTCAAAATCCGGTGAGGACTTATGTCCTGTAAAATGGTACCACATGCATGTGTCTAGTTATATTTGTCGAGGAGTCTTAGTGGTATTGTCATGTCATTGCATGAGTCATTGTCGGTGATTGAATGATACTTTCTATGTAATTGATTGAAGCTGATTATGATGAATTTGATGTGAATATGAAATATATTTAAATATTGAAACGTTCATTATAATAGGGTGTTAGATTCAATTGATGAATTTTATGTCTACTATTGTTGAATGTGAATCTCACCCCTTCTGTTTGAATGTTGTCTCGATCGTGGGTAACGTGCAGGTGATTCCGAGTAGTAGGTGTGGTGGCTCAACTGTCTAGGGCTCTGATACGTACAGGATGGGAATTAGTTATATTTATTTTCATTCCTTATGTATCAATTTTGGAATTATGTTGTAGAGCCTTTTTATTGTTATTTGAACAATGTTGTTGACTTTATGTTGAGGCCTTTCGTACCATAAATTGTTGTTGGATGTTTATGATGTTAATGATCTGAAAACTATTTCGCTGTTATGTTTTGATATTTTATCAAGTTGTTTTAATTAAATAGTATTCTATCCTATTTAAGAAATTGTGAAAAGTAGTGTGACAAGCCCGTTCGTGTTTAACTCTGATTATTTATTATTATTATTATTATTATTATTATTATTATTATTATTAAGTTTGGGATAACAGGTTGTTACAAGTCCTAAACATCAACCCTTCCCTCCTACTCGTCTTGTTGCTAATGCTCCTGCTCAGCATGCTGCCTTCTCAGCCTCCGGGCTCACCTTCTGGTCAATATCTGTGCGATCTGCTCCTGAACATGGCGCATGGCCGCAGACCATTTCCCAGGGCTCATCAAATCATGACCCAACTGCTCATCAGCATAGGCAACATTGCCATTAATCATCTCATATGTATCAGGCGAGCCTCTCGCCTCGTACTGCTCCCACTGGTGTGCAACGATCTGCTCCTCATTTGCTGGCCTTAGAGGTGATCCCGGAATAAGTGGGAAAATCTGAGGGTGAGATACCAGTCCGTACCATAGCATATAGTTATCCTCCATCTGCCATGTCGTCTCTCCTGCCGGCTCACCCCTATCGGGTTTCTTAATCGTGTGAGTATGAAAGTCAATGAAAGCCTGCATAATCTGAGTCACTCGCAACTCAACAACATTTGTCGGATGTCTAAGGACGTTTTGCACGTATCTGTACTGCTGTTTAACTCTCTCAGGCAAGTGATGATACACCTTGTCAACACCGCACATAATCCAGCTTGAATACCAGACAATCTCCTCAAAATCCTGGATCTCACTGTGTTTTTCGTACGACCTCCAGGTAACGTCATCAAACCCCAATTTATCAAGCAATGAGCAATATGTCAACCCCTCTCCATGACCCCTCTGTATCGCTCATTTCGCCTCAAACAGATAATTTGGGATATATTTTGGATTATCATCAACACTGAAAAACGAGGAAAATGCGCCAAAAACCATCCCTGCACAAACCAAACAAATCACATTTATAAGTTATTACGCAGGAAAAAAAACAGAAAAAAGTGTTAAGGTTCAAAAGTGACAATTTATTACAATGACCAGTGTAATGCTTTCCCCAAGAGCTTTGCCTCCAGGCAAAAAGACCTCAGATAGACCGTGGTATAGGTATGCCAATGCCATCCCTCTCCAAGAATAATTACGCATCCTCACGTAGTCATCCATGGTCGTCAGATATATCAACTCGATGTGTTTGTTGCTTTTATCACCAAACAACAAGCATCCAACCAAGTATTGGACGTAAGACTTCACACAAGCAGTCTTAACCCTTCCCAGCTCTTGTACCTTCTGTGGAGTCTTTGCATCCAACAATCTATTAGCAGCATCAAGGTAGTCCTCATAATACTTTCTCAGCGCCTTATAACTAATGTAAGCACCAAACTTGCCCTTGCAATTTTTCGTAGCCTCAGCCTGTGTCACACCTAAATGTGTCACCATCAACTCCACTCCATAAGCCTGAGACACCTTCTTTGGATGGCTCAACATGATCCCTTCAATTGGAAGATGCAACAGGCAGGCGACACCATCCAAAGTTATGGTCATCTACCCCATAGGCAAGTGAAAACTGCCGGTCTCGGTATGCCACCTCTCGCATAAAGTCATCAGCAAAGCATGAGGCACGTTGTAGTAGCCTGTGTAAACCAAATCATGTAGCCCGCTCGCCCTCAGTGGATCCAAAAATCATTCCTGATTATGATGTGGACGTCGGAGATCCAAAATCTTTGCCCCATGATTAATGGCTTTTACTTTACGCTCCTTACGAATCTAAATTAATAAAAAAAACATTTAAAACAACTTAAACATTGTAAACATTTAAATTGGCGCATGTGTTTCTAATTTAAGACTTAATAACACATGTAACACTTAAAGAAATAAAGACATAACACATTTAAAAAAATTAAAACATTTAAATTGGCACGCACATGTAATTTAAATTTATATTATGCGCGACATTTTAAAATTAAATTTCGTTTGCCAATTTAAATTTTAATTACACGTACCAATTTAAAACAAAAATAAATAATATGTTGATATAATATTTAATAAGTATTGCATATAATAATTTTAGACAATAAAAAATAACACTTATGTTATTTGAATTATACCAGAGAGGCAATGCAAGATGATTGGCATAAGAGAACAGGAGAGATGTATCTGCTGGTCCTCCAGGAAAGGGAGGTTGATCAGGTAATATTTATGGGGTTGTCGCTGCTGCAATGTCAGCCTCGTCTAATACAAGCACAATATCATCCTCGCCCTCACCATTATGAACACCGCCACCATCCACAATATGCTGCTCATCATAACCACCATCAGTGGCATCATGTTTATGTTCCTGATAATTAAGATAGTCCACCTGGGTCGGGTCAATCACCTGTGACTCTGCAGGTTGTGTAGCCTGAGAACTCCCTGCACCATCCCCCATCCGACCTTTACCTCTTCCCCTTTTTGGGATATCGGCGTTTTGCCTTGCCCGCCTGGCTCTATTTGTCATAGCAAGCTACCAGACATAAGCTTAGATGGATCAATCGGCTGCCCCTGATCCGGATCAGACATATCTACATAAAATTTTAAAAAATTAACATCATTCAACTTAAACATAAACTAAACATCATTCACAACATAATATAAATACAATTTAAAACCACATTCAAAACCACATTCAACCTAAACATAAGCTAAACATCATTTCCATCAACTACAATTGTCAAACACTGTGTGTGCAAAGTATCAAACATATTTAAATTGTGTTCATTTGGCACCATTCAAAACCACATTATACTTAAAAATCATTCCAACATCAATTACCGCAACTACGTTCATTTATAAACTACATGCAATCATCAAATTGTCAATTCCTACATACTAGTAGAAAAAACACTTTTTAACTCAAACATTTTAAATGGGTCGTCATCCACTTGATTTAAAAACTAAGAATGTGGTAAGCTTTGTAAGCTGGAAGAATTTTAAATGGGGTAACCAAATTTAAAAAGTATTTTAATTAAATGAAAATAGAACTAAAAAGAAACACGGTGGCGTTTATGTAAATAAAAGAACTTTATCTCTCTCATCTCTTCTCTCTCCGAAACCTTCTTTTTTGCACGAGCTCTCTGTACCCTCCGCCTCTCCTTTGCGACACCCAATTGATTTCTCATATTCATTTTCTCATCTGCATCCTTCATATTCCATGTTTTTCGCCACTCCTGGATTTCTCCTTCCCTTCAATTTCTGAATCGAGGTATTAGTCTTTCAAATTCGAATCTCTTACCTCTGATTCATTTTCGTGTTCTTTTTTTCCAGATTATTTTTTTATAAAATTGATTTTTGATATGGTTTTGTGGTTTAATTTTTACTATTTTTACTTTTGGTGATTTTTTTGTTAGGGTTTGGATTGAGATCTGTTTGTTGGGGGTTTGAATTTTTTGAATTGGGTTCCCAAGCGTGATTTAAGATTGCTCAAAATATTGATTTTAACTACCTGGGTGTTAGTTTGTTATCATGATAGTTTGTGTTCTTGTTTTGAGGTGTAGGAGGGATACTTGTAAACCGATGCTGCTTTGTTTTGTCAAGCTTGCTAAAGTTTCAGTCCTGCTTATCAATATCTGTCAAGTTCCAATATGGGAAGGTTTGGGTATCTTTTGTTTTGCATTCCCATGTGCTAAGAGATTAGCTTGCCAAAAGTAATAAGCATGTAAGACTGTCATATATAGCTTTCACTAAAACACTAATGATCCATCTATTACCTAGTGGTGATGAATGGGGTGATAATCCACATCCACTTGTTAGGAGGCAAAAGAACTTCTGATCAGCACCTGAATTTTAAACAAATCTAAACACCTATGCATATAATTTGCTTGAATTTTATTGTCATCCTTTTATTTATTTTGTCAATTTCCTTATCTTGAAAAACCAATTTCATGGTATTATTAGTCTTTCTCTGGAAGTGCTTGCAAATCCAATTTATTTTAGGCAGTAAAAATTGATTTTCATGGTTGAAGAATGACAAAACACAATTAATTTTGGACTGATTTGGTTATGAATTAGTGTTTGTTATCCTTCATGAGCTGATATATGGGTTTTTTTGTGTTGTCATTTGATTCATTAATTGCCTACAACTTTTTATTTAAAAATTTTGTTTTAAGATTATGTGTTTCATCTTTGATCTTGATGTGAATATATTGAAATGTAAGTTTGCTAGGAGTTTTCTTTTGGGAAGAGTGGCAGGTTAACACCTTTGATTTTGAAAAGGGTGCTATCAATAATACTTGACTGAAAGGTTAAAAACTTCGCTATGAGTTTTCTTATATGTCCAATTATCGTTCTTCATAAATCTAGCCCCAACTAGAAATTTTTGTTTTAATCGGTTACAGACTCATTAGCACAAGAAGCATAAGACACATGGGTGATGTGGTTCTAATATCAATGAAAGTGGAGCGTATTAGGATGGAATCAAGATCATTTCAAAGTGTCAAAAGGTCCTGATGCGGGTGTTTGTTTGTGCAGCTCCTAATATGTGGGAATTGGTGTTTTAAAGGCCTGCTGCAGTGTAGCATATTGAAGGTTGTGTATTGGTATCTATTTTGTGTTTCTTCTCTACTGCTATATAGTTCATTTAAGTGAAATTCAAATGATTGCTAAGTTCTCACCTTGATTTTTTTATATGTAGATCAAAGTATTTTATGTTGACCTGCATCTTTTATGTTTCGCATGTAGATTGTTGATCCATGTCCTACATGTGTAGTGAAAACCAGTGTTCCACATTAACTTGATTAAAAACAAGGTGAGATTCACTATCCTAAAGTTTTCTCTTTGTATTGTTTGATACTTATTGATGTTTAATTTATTATATCTTAGAGAATTAATGTCACACAAACACTAATCCAAGACACACACTTCAGTGCTAATTTTCTCACATAAGTGCTTAACTATGAGCTCAAGCCGAATGATTGAGTGAGAGAGAGAGAGAGAGAGAAAATTGATAACCATGTGATAGGAAGTAAGAACTCTTTTTGGTTCATGTGAATCTTGGCGTAGTGTGTTAACAAGCATGTAATATTTTCATGCTGAAGTGCCACAAGAGAAGCTCTAAGAGTGGGAGGGCGCCCTCGAAATCGTGTTCTCTTTGTTCCCACTGTTTGATTTTCGTTTTGAAATTCTTTCTCAGCAGCTATCTCACCGTCTCCGCGAAATCACGTTCCGTTGTCGTTGCCGCAAAATTGAGTTCTGTTGTCGTCGTCGTGCTACATCCGAACAAATCTCAGGTTCATTCTTTCTCCTTCCCTTTGCATCTTCTTTAGCATGTGATTTTTGACTTAGTGGATGTGCTTATTTATGAAACTGGAGAAATTATGAATTAAGCTAATTTGGTTTGATTTTTGACTTTGTACGGCACCGGCTCTATTTGTCCCTTTTCGTTTTATCCACGAGTGGTACGGTTTAAGCTAATTAGTATCTTTTTTAATAAGCAATATGCTATAATAAGTCATTTAGAATTTTTTAATTAAGTTATTTACCATAATTTATAAATTGCAATTTAATCCCAAACTTGCGGTAAATGGTTAAATTGCTGAAGAAAAATCTCCCATATCCTTGTTATTATTGTACTAAAAAGGTCCCGCAAGTTTTCAGTTTTCCTTGTCAATGGCTCTTTCTCCTTATTATTTTATTTGATAGGAAGTATGTGACAATGTGTAACTAAATATTAAAACCATTTGTGTTTCTTATGTTTTTTGGGAGTTAATTTGATATTCTAATATGTTATCCTAATTTTTTTTTTCCAGATTTTTGGAGACAAAAATCCATTTACTGATGATGAAATGACAAATGTTGAAGAATGATGTGCAAGTTTGATTTTGGAAAGACTTTGATGTCATTTAATTATGTCAAATAGCTATGCTTTGAAAATGTCTAGCTTTTGTTTAGTTTTATGATATTGTAACTTTGAATTTGTTTGATATTGTTTAGGTTTGATATGAGATTTGATCATATTATATTTCATATTAGTGGCTATGTTCATGAAATTTTTGATTATTATATTAAATTCAGTACCATAATCGTGTTTAAAAAAATATATAGAGAGATTTTAAATGGGGTGAACAGATTTAAATTAGCAAATTTTGACGCTTGTTAACCTTTTTTAAATGGGTTCAACTAATTTAAATTAAAGGATTTTAAATGGGGTGAACCGATTTAAATTAAAAGATTTTAAATCGAGTAAAGGGTGGAGATTTAAAATCAAAGACAATTTTTTAAATCGGCCACCTATAAGTCGGATCATGAACCGATTTAAAAAGTCATTTTCACCCCATTTAAAAAGTGTTTTCTGTACTAGTGTGCTTTGTTAGTTTAATTCATGGAGGATTTGCACCCTCTTTTTGTTTTGATGTAAGCACTTTTGTTGTAAAGGGTTCTGGCCCTCTCCAAGTCTGTTATAATATTTCTTTGCTTGATAAAAAAACTATATAAGTACCTCTTTAGATAGTGATCCACGGAGAAGTTGCTGTTCTTGAAGGGTCTACATTGTGAAGAAAGTAACGATTAAAAAAAAAATTAGCATTGAAGTTTAAATGTGTTAGTTAAACGAAACATGTTGTATTTAAGGCTTGAATCATAATGTATATTGGATGATGAATTAATGCTTCTAAAATATAACTTTTTCTGCATTTTTCAAAATAGATAACTTATGTTCATAGTTGATTTGCTTATTATGGAGTATGTTTATAAGATAGCATTTGGCTATCTATTGGTAATTCGGTATAAAACTACAATTGATTTTTCTGTCTCCATTAATTGTTTGTATTTAAAAAGTACATTTCTGCTTGCTATTTCCTAGCTAACTTAATTTAATGCAGACATGTGTCGAAGCTGTTCGTCATATTTGTTTTTTAAATACAAAAGGTGTCGTTCATTTTATGATTTTTTATAGAGGAAAATCAGGTTTAAATCTACGGTTAAAATCAGTAGTCTAACGTGAATTTTGTTTTTTTGAGGTGCCAATTTAATTTTTATTTTTTTTAAATGAGGTGCCAATTTTATGTATTGACTAATATTGGGTAGTAGAGTTAATTGTTAAACCATTGGCTTTAACAACATGACATTCAATCTTTTAAACTGTTCTTATTATCGTTAATATTAGCCACAAATTGTGCTATGTGTATTAGAATGAATTATGAAAATATTCTTATTTTTATGTGTGTATAGTATACTCATTTATGTCATATTTAAATAAATTTAAGATAGGAGCATTAAGTAATTTACTTTTAATTGCATTTGAAAACAATTTTCCCCGTGCTATGCACGGGTATACACACTAGTATCTCTCAAGTGTTGAGTATCTAAACTTATTCCTAATGGAATAATCTAGACTACTAGCAGCCATTTCGACTAACTCATGGTCATGCATTTGAATAAAACATCTAGCCTTTAACAACCTCAATCTATTCAAATAATCATCAATAGATTTAGTTGTCTTTCTCCTAACACTTATCAATTTCTTCAGACTTATCTTAGATTGACTCATGTAGAATTGTTCATGAAATAACCTTTCTAATTGAGTCCAATGATGAATGGAATGTGGTGCAAGTGTGGTAAACCAAGTAAATACATTTTTTGTTAGAGAATTTGGAAAAAAACTTCAATCTCAAATTCTCATTATTTGATATATCTTCAGCCTCAGTCAGATAACGTGTTATATAATCGACAGTAGATTCACTCGTATCACCAGCAAACTTTGTGAACTTAGGGATTTTCCAACCCCTGGGAAGTTCAGTTTGTAAAACATACTCTAACAAAGGAGAAACGAAGTTTGGCTTATGTAACCCTATGTTTAAGCCATTCTGAGCCATAATGGTTTCAACAAAATTGGTTATGTTATTATGTGCCTCTATGTTTTGTTGTTGGACATTTCTAACAACTTCATTTGCGTCATGATTCCTATTTACCAAAATTATTTATGATTGTGCCTGAATTACTGGTTCAACAGGTTAGGGTTGATGCACAAGTTGTTGTCTTTGAATCACGAGTTCGACAAACAGGTTGTGGAGGGACGAAGAAATCTGATATTCTCTCCATTTGAGTGGCTAAGGCTTGGTAACTTTGGTTTGTGCTTTGAATCAAAAGATTAAACATTATACCAACTTGTTGTGTTAACATATTAATCATCTATTGATTGCTCTCATCTATTTGTTGTCTTAAAGAAATCATGGATTTTGTAGTTAAGGCTAGTGGAGCATTACGACCAAAAATGCTATAACTTGAAGGGCTATGTGCATTATATGGTGTGAATGGACTTGCATGGTCTACAAATGCAGATGCATTATTATGCAAACTTTTTTTTTTTTTTTTTAGCATTATTATGCAAACTTGTCATCATAGAAGTTGGCATAACATAAGGTTGTTCCCTGGAGAGGTTCTTTTTGGATTTGAACCTATCATCAAGTCTTGCCCTAACTTGAGGGTGAGGAGAGATAGGAATACCGGTAGACACATGTACACCAGCAGTGAAAGGAGGCACAAAGTTCCCTATTTTTTTGTGTGTCACTGCAACAGCTGTTGTCGAAACGGTTGTAGGAGCCCTTATTCCCATTTCCGTCAAATCTGACATAGCCATGGTTGTCCCTATGGCAGTTGATACACTAGCACCCACTATAGGGGCAGATGCATGTGTAGAATCTGCTTGTGAAGGGGAGTGGGATGATTGTGATGACGCAAAAGCACTACTATTGGTTGGTCTAGCCATTACTTTCAAAGCTTTACCACTTCTTAAATGCATGCACAAACAAAGGTATTTCCAGAAAAAAGTTCAACAAAAACAGTTATAAATTTACAAAAAACAGTTTTCACAAGAACACTTAGAAAATAATTTGAAAAGTTATAGAAGTTACTTCCAAAAAAATTCACAAACAGGGTCCCACTAGGCGTGCCAATTTGTTTATTGGTGTTTTTGGTAAACTACAAGTCTATCTTTGATTATTACAAGCAGGATCAATCTAGAAATCCTAGGCATATTGTACCATTTTTTCCCAAAAATGTATGAATGCTCATCAAGTTCATAAGTTGCTTTGTGAACAGGATGAAGTTTTGTAAGAAAATAACTGCCCCTCGACGGGGAAAAACGCAGTAAATGCAAGTAAAAGTAAAAGACTTAAAATATTTAAAACGCATAAACTTAAAAAGAGGTAAATTACATTGCATTAATGTAAAGACGGTTCGACAAATCAGATTACACGCATGTTGACTGCATTAAGCCTGGCGAAATTACAGGCAAGAGTATGGTTATTTGATCATTGTAACAACAAAAGCAAATATGTTGTTAGAAAATAAAGATTTAAATTGAATTTGATTCATTAAATTTATTTGTTGTGAAAACATATTTTTATTTTGGCAAAACTCTTATATCCTACCTTTTAATTTCTACTTTGAAATTGAAACTGATACACATAGATTTTGTTTATAAATTTTGTATTTAGTTATAATAAAAATAAATAAATGTTATATATTTGGTTACGATATATATTTGTGGAAGATTTGATGTATTTTAATAATGAATCTCAACTTTTGTGATTCAATTTGGTAGTACATTAAACAATGGTTTGATTCTTTAATTTTGAGAAATATTGATTCTACAATAAATGGTTAGAGATTCATATTCACATGCAGCAAATCAACATTGACATGAATATTTTTTTGGTATATAGATTCAAGTTTATTTCATTTGAAATTGAATATTTGGTTTATAGCATGATTATGATAATTGAATTTTAACGTTATTAAATTTTCTACAATAATGTGCTTTTAATCATGCATTTTGGGGAACCAAGAGTATTTTTCATAATTTATGATGCAAGGAATCAATGTTAGCATTGCACTTCAAAATAAATAAAGTATTGAAGGTTCCTGAAGAGCTAATTTATTGTTACATGGATGAACAAAGCTACACATTGAAATTGCATTCTCAAAACAAATTAATGTTAAATATCTCTATATTACGAGATATACACGAGAGAAAATAAGTGTAGTGAAAAATTTATTTTATTTCTTATTTATACTACACTTATATAAGTGCAATGGAAACATGTATTATTGTAAACCAGAAGTTTACATATTATATTCAATTTATTGTTGGCTAGACCGGTTGGTTTATCTCGGATCTATTATGATGCATAAACTCTAACATCCTAAACTTTTAAAGCGATAAATTACTCAAATGATACAATCATATAAAGAATTTAGATGCTACTTCTTCTATAAGTCCAAAATCATGCATAAATAATTTTTCAAAACGTCATAGCGGAATAATAGTTATAACATCACCTCATCAACCAAATGAAAATCTCCAAGTAGCCATGTAATATAATCACAATACATCACCAAGATAAATCTCAATATCAACATACTGAGAGAATAAGTGTCAAGGACATGAAAAATAAACGACTTTAGACTGACACCTAATTAGAGCCGTACAACTAAGACTCCAGTGCAAAAGACGAGGTACCTTCAAAGCTAGTCTCCAACATACTCACCAAGCAAGCAAAGCAACTAATCCTGCAAATCACCTACGCCATTTAAACAAATGACGCAGTGGTCAACCGAACTACAACTCATCCAACAATGCTCATTCATTTATCATTTCATCCTATTATCATGTTTCTAATCAAGTCAACTTAGGTGGGAGTTTCCTTTGAAGGATGACACTACAATTTTCAGAAAGAGCAATATTCTCATCATCTTTTGGCCTTCTTCTTCCGGTTAACAACTCTTTCATGAACTTAGCATAAACCGACATTTGATCAAAAGCTTCACTAAAAGGAATGTTAACCTGAAGTTGGGAGAAAAGTTCCATCAACTTTTTGAATTGTCTGATAGACAATTGACAAGTGTACCAAAAACTATCGAAGTAGTAAAAATTATTGTTCCCACAATGTCTGTTTTTAATCTCAACAATTCGAATACGTTATTAATTAGGATGTAGAAAAGGTTATTTTGAATTGCCACTAGGCAGTTGATTTGTTTAATTTCATAAAAGTAACGACAGAAAATAAAGATTGGTTTTAAGAATAAGAGAGAGATGAATTTAGGTCTTTCGAGTCATCGATGTTCCCCTAATTGGTATATTAGACCTATTCTTATAAATGATTCTCTAGTTCCACGATAGTTAACAAAATAGCCCTAGTCAATCCCTTGAGTTAGGACCCTCTTCTAGGATTACAGCCCCTAATTCCTTAGGTGGTCTAATAATCTTCGAAGGCTTAAGCACGTTAACCTAATATCACTAATAAAGGATTATCCATTCCTAGACTAACCATGTTTATTAGAACAATTCAATTAGGTCTAAGTCGAAAGCTAGGGTCAGTAGTCATTCGTT
>Ga0315915_1008304_pt1 | contig 12161 bp, 8 predicted proteins | sample MpolbnodulesMG_FD_207738 | JGI IMG/M metagenome (GOLD analysis project Ga0315915, IMG submission 207738) | Medicago polymorpha root nodule microbial communities from Los Angeles, California, United States - branched nodules | ecosystem: Host-associated > Plants > Roots > Nodule | place: USA... | reverse complement strand
TTAAAAAAAAAAAGAAGAAGAAGATTTTGGCATTTTGTCTATTTTATTTTGGTCAAATAGTCTATTGACCAGAAATTTATATTTTTAAGGTGAATAAATGACGTGTTCGAGATTCGAACTTCGATCATCGTTTATATTATACAACATTTCTACTAGTTAAGATAAGTTCATAAGGTGAATCAGATATTCTCTACGCGCAACTGAAGAGACCGATCTATCAAAGTGGGTATGACTTTAGTGAAGACAAATATTTCACTCAAGATATTTAACATTATTGTATTCCCAGAACTAGATGTAGATTGTAATACCTCTAATTAAACCAAAAAAAATATTTATCATTTATTTAAGTGTGTTTTGAGTTAATGATGAAAGGACAAATATCTATGTGTTTATTTCAAACGAGATAGCATGAAAAATTATAATAATTCTAATGGAATAATAATTTTCTAAAACAATATTATTAATGTACAAAATAAAAGAGTTTAAATTTGCATTACAAGTAGTACGACTTAAGTTCTAGTTGTAGAAAAAACATTTAACATATTGGAGTATGAAAAGAAAAAAAAACTCAAGTTTTGAAATAAATTTATACGAAAAAAATCTGAAATAAATTCCTTTTAGGAAAAAAAATGTGATGATTGGATAATGTATAACATGTGGGGTCGTTGACGTTGAACATGTGTTCAATAAGTCTACCCCACTGCCTACATATATTCATCTGTACTGTAGCATTAAAAAGAAGGGAAAAAAGTACTACTACAAAAATCAGTGGATTACTTTGATGGTTTTGTGGGGACAGAGATTTCATAAGGTGGTTTTTCATTTGATGGTTGGGCAAAATGACTTTTCTTGCACTCAAAGCGCCACCAATTGTACTAACTACGACCCTAAACAATAATTAGTTTCAAGTGTTAACTCCTAAGTTACTTGGAGATTAAACAAATTTACTATTGCGTCGTAGATAAGTTTTTTTTATTACAATGTCAATAGTACAAAATATTCACTTTGTTTATGTCTATGTTCAAAAATCTATTAGGTACATAAATGGATTTACCTACATACTTCTTCAATTATATATTCTCCACATGCAAAGTTTTAGATTAAATTTTTGGCTACTTACTTAAAATGATTGAACTCCTTTAATACCACTCATACTAACTTGTAAAGTGAGATGTGTCTCATCGATTATTCAATTTTAGGCCTAATTATTATTAAATGTGAGCTTTAGATAATTTTTTCTTTCCAATTCACGGTCAAAGGTTCTAGATGCCACTTTATATGTAGGGGGTGTACTTGTTCATATGTGAATTTGGAATTGGTCAATAGATCCCCACCGCAATCTGCACAAATTTGAAACCATTGTCTCCAATGAAGCCAGCCACAGTAGTTTAGTTTAGGAAAGAAGATCAAGTACCTGCAACTAACTTTTTTTCAATTCTAGCATAAGTATTAAGTTGAGGATATTTTGTTCAAAAGTTGAGGATGCGGTAAGCATAGTACAGGCGTGTTAAATGACGACCTGCATGCATGCGTCCAAATTTAATATTTTACAACCAATTTTCCATCCTAAACTAAACGGTTGCTATTACACACACCAAGACTTCTAACAAGGACAGTTGTGTATATTAGTCGATAAAAGACAGCATGAAAAGAACACGCAAATGCGAAATGAAATACGGATGCACTTCTATTACATATCAAGTTACTCTCTTTCAGATTTTAGAGTTTAAAAAGAAGAAAAAAAATGAGAAAGTGGAAAGGGCAAGAAAAATAGTCTTCAGCTTGAATGAAAATGTATTTTTCTTTATTATAGTATAAAATTATCTATTATGCATACTCAATATATATTTTGAGAGATAATTGGAGGACTTATTGAAATTCTTCAAATCAGTTACGTAACTACATCTCAGTTGGTAGTTGCAAGAACAATATTATGTAGAGGTTTGAATTGCACATGAAAAATGTGTGTGTCCCAACCATTAAGTTATTTGACAAAAAAAATTCTTCAATCATTATCATCCTTTTATACTACTTTCAAAATTAGAAATATGTTAATCATAAAAAAAATGAGATTATCTCTATATAAAACCTCAAAATTAAAATAAAAAACACTACCATCAAAACTCTACAAATTAAGTGTACTTGCACAAAAGTAGTACTAAAATGGGTTGACCTCTTGAAAAAGTTTGTGTCACATCTCCTTTGGCGAAAAAAATAAAATAAACTCTACCGTGTAAAAATCATGAGATAATTGTTGTTTTCACATCCATTGTTTTCTAAAAAAACACGTGAAAATGACAAAAAAAGCTCTAGCGATAGTTAATTACAGCTGATTTTCTAGTTATAAGCCACAAAAAACCATGAAACCATGAATTCTACTCTTCTCCCAACACGTTGTGCTCATCCCCGACAAAATTTCCAGAACCACCCCTGCGTGAGTTAACTCACTCAGCATGACTTAATTCACACAGAGGGATGACAATTGAACCCAAGCTCAATGGGCACCCGCAAAAAATACCCACAATGGACGGGTAAATACTGCATTGTTGGTATGGGCCTGGGTAATTGCCTGCAAATTTGAACGGGTATGGGTGCGGGTACAGGCACTCTAGTGCCCACCCCGCCCCATGCCCGCACATTATATAAATTATACCAATAATTTTATTTATGTTAAATTTAGTTAATTAATCCTAAGTCTTTGATATTTATTGTAATATGCACTTGTTTTTTATATTTTAGATATTTTTTATTTGGCTAAACAATATAATGCGTAATATTTTATATGTTGATTTAGTAGATTTCATATCATATTTTAATTATATTGTGATATTTTTTTTATTTTTTATTTTGTGAAAGTGCGGGTAATGGGTGCGGGTATGGGCACTTAGATACCCATAGGGTATGGGGATGGACACCAAATTTATTGCCCACGAGTGTATGGACTCGGGTATGGGGATTTTCTTAAAACGTGGGTATAAGGTTGGACACTATTATACCTATCCAATGGGTACCCATTGTCATTTCTATCACACAGGAGCATTATAGTCTATTGAGTTGGGAGCGAGCAAAATCTGTTGGGAGAAGAACATCTCTTAAGAAAAAGCCCACTAAGGCAGGCCCGTGAAAGTTGATGATGTGGGCCCCAAGAATTTAAAGAGCCCATTTGTATCGATTCACGTGCCGGAGCGCGCACGTACTGACGGAAAGAGCCACCATTGAAAGTAGCCGTTACTAAACAAATTTTTTGTTTCCACAAATATTCAAAGATTTTCTTTCTTCTTCTTCCGAGCTTAGAACATTCAAAGAATTTCACTCTCGGTGCTCAAAACGACATCATTCTGCATTTTTCTCACGAAACTTACCGGCATTTATGCGATTCCGACCACCGTCAAGAACTCACGACGCCACTGAGCCTTCATCTTCTTCTCTCTCACTTGTAAGTTTCTTTTTCTCTTTCATTTCACAGAGTAAATTTCTTCATAAAAATCAATTTCTTTTTTTAGAATTTTTCTTCTGAAATTCAAAACGGAAAGAAAATATCAAGAAAATTTAATAAACAAAAAGATGTAGGAAGCGTAGATTTGAAAATTTCTGTTTTTAGAGCTTCTAGCTTAATGTTAGGTTTATTCGCTCTTTGCAATGTAGCTATATTATTATTGTTTATTTAAAATGTTTCCTAATTTGTATCAATGGATTTATATTTGGAAAGAAAGCGTTCAAATTTACTAATATTGATTAATTAATGATGTATTATTGATCTGCAGAAATTTAGGGTGAGCAAGATGGTAAGAACACCGACGGTGGCAACACCGTCGTCTAAGATACGCAGGAAACTAGCCGATACTCCCGGAGGTTTGAAAATTCGGGAGGAGAAAATTAGGGTTACAGTTCGGATGAGGCCACTAAACAGGAAGGAACAAGCTATGTATGATCTTATTGCTTGGGATTGTTTGGATGAGAAAACCATTGTTTTTAAGAATCCAAACCAAGAGAGGCCTTCAACATCCTACACTTTTGGTATGTGTGTATGTATTGCAATTTGCATCAAGTTCAATTTTCCTCTTTCTGAAGATGAGAAATTAATGATTTTTTTTTGTTCAAAATTGTGAACTGAAATAGTCATAAAAGGAAATTAATGAATTTATGTTTTTCTTTATAACTGGTAATTAATTTTAAAAAACTAGGCTAGTAGTAATGATTCTCTATGTTTGGATTAATGGAGAGTGGTGGAATGGAATGGAATGGAGTGGGATGGAACCATGTTCCATTGTTTGGTTTTGTAAAAAAAGAATGGAATGGAATGGAGTGTGATGGAACCTATTCCATCCAATACCATCCATTTAACCAAATTTTCATTCCACCCAATTTGGGGTGTATCCAATGGAATGGAAAACATTGATAATACAATCACAACTTTGCCCCTGCCATTTCTATTTCATCACCTGCTCCTCCTTCTCTTGTTTTTTTTCTTTCTTTCTCTTATTTCGTTCACCGTTTTCTATTCCTTGGTGCCTTTATCTTCTACAACTTACTGTTTTTAATATCACTTCTTTTAATTAATATCCAATCAATCAATATTATTTGCAAATCTCTTCCATCTTGTTTGCTACAGGTTTGTTTTACTATAGCAAAGAAAACGATAAGTATACTGGATATTAGATTCGTATGCAAGTTTTCTAACTTTTCAATGCTTTTCCTAATTTTACTAGAATTATGTCTATGAAGTTTAAGCTGTCAAATGGAAATACAACAACTGTAAATTATGCAGGAACCATATTATTTCAGGGAAACTAAAATTTACAACAAAAAAAATATATCGTGCCTTATTTTTCCGTTAATTTGATTTCGGTATTTAAATTGTGTAGTTCTATACACTGCATAATTATTTTCAATTCTAACTAGTCAATACTCCTCCTAAAAAAAAAACTAGTCACTACTCTATACATTTCAGGCTGACAATTCAACAAATTGATCCTTTTAAACTAAAGGGCAAAAATGGAATAAAAAAGTTATAACACGTTTCGTTCCGTTCATGATCCAAACAATGGAGTGGAAAATTAGTTCCACTCCGTCATAAAATATCCAAACAATGGAATGAAATGTTTGTTCTGTTCCGTTCCGTTCCATTCCGTTCCGCTCCGTTAGTTTCAAGTTATCCAAACAGAGCCTAAATTAATTGATTTTTATGATTCCTGGAGCAGACTTGTATATTTGTTATGTTTCTATTTTCATCTTATTTAATTATTTAATATTTTTTAATAGTTGTTATTATGATATGATATGATGATACAGATAGAGTCTTTCCTCCTGCATGCTCAACTCAGAAGGTTTATGATGAAGGGGCAAAAGATGTTGCATTATCAGCACTTTCAGGAATTAATGGTAACTTATTCCGAGCTAAAACCTTACATCTGGATTTTTTCTCCTCTCCGATTACTGCTCTTTTGGATCAATCCAACAATTTCAATTTTTTTGCAGCAACAATTTTTGCTTACGGGCAGACTAGCAGTGGTAAGACGTTCACGATGAGAGGCATCACTGAAAATGCTATCCGGGACATCTATGAATGCATCAAGAATGTGAGTGACTAATGATACTACACTTTATGTCAGTTGTTGTTCTAGAAGGTTAAAGAAATGTAGAAATGCTATTCACGATTTGAATCCTATGTACCAAGTCTAATTGCTAGGTTTGATGTTAAAAAACTTGCGCTAATGAACTTTTTTTGATATCACAGACACCGGATAGGGATTTTGTTTTGAAAATCTCCGCTTTGGAAATCTATAATGAGACTGTTATAGACCTTCTTAATCGTGAATCTGGTCCTCTTCGGATTTTGGATGATACCGAGGTATAGTTCATAGATAAAACTTCTACTTAAAGTTATCAAAGGAATCTATACATTTCCTTGGTAAACATTTTTTATTGCTTGCAGAAAGTGACTGTTGTGGAAAATCTGTACGAAGAAGTAGCCAGGGATGCGCAACATCTGAGGCATTTAATTGGCATATGTGAAGGTAATTTAGAAATCTGGCACAGTTTGTCTCGTATGAAATACATGCATCGTAGTTTTCTCCCAGTATCTTGGGTGATCATGTTGTTCAGATAATACTGCTATATTTCACCATTTTTCTATGTTTGAAGTAGATTTATCTTCGTATACTTAAACCATTTAACACAGTTGTCGAAAGTATAGCACTTTGTTGGCATTTACTACTGCTATAACTGTTCATGAAAAAAATTGTATCCGCAGCTCATAGGCAAGTGGGAGAAACCACTTTAAATGATAAAAGCTCAAGATCACATCAAATAATCCGGCTGGTAAGCTCACTCAACTACTTTAAAATGATAACACGTGCATATTTAAGTATTTCGTTTGGGATAACTTTCCCATTTCTCTTCTAACTAAATGCAGAGGTTAGAGACGAAGGCATTTTATTTTCTGTCCTAATGTATTTGTGTATGTTTTTATAAATATTTCAGACTGTAGAGAGCTTCCATCGTGAAAGTCCAGACCATGTAAAATCTTACATAGCCAGTTTGGTATGTTTTTATCTCATAGTTTGACCGGAAAGTCTTGATAGCAAACAGTCACATTGATGAATGTTTATGACTTCTTAGAATTTTGTGGATCTTGCTGGAAGTGAACGCGCATCTCAAACAAATACATGTGGAACAAGATTGAAGGAAGGAAGCCACATTAACAAAAGTTTATTGCAACTTGCATTAGTCATCAGGCAGCTAAGGTCATGCAACTCTAGATTTTTGAAGAACATCTGAATACATGTGTTTACCGTTTCTTACTGTTCTTTGTGTACAAAAGCCTGATTGCAACGAGTAAAACGTGTTTGTATAAATAAAAAAATGTTATACGCCTTCAAAAAAAAATGTTTACACATTTTATATAATATTCATGGAAGCGTTTATATTTTTAAAAATATCTTTACACATTTCATAATGCGTTTTTCAAAATTAGCAAGGACCTCAAAAAAAAAAAAAACTTTTAATAAACCCCAAAAATTTCCAAGTTGTTTGTCATTGACTTGCTTCTTATATTATGAAATTCAAATTCTATGAACGATTATGAATGTACTGATGGAACCCTATTCTGTTCACTACATAGAGTCTCCTGATAGTTTTTATTTAAGAACCGCAAATTGTTTGGTGTAGAAATGAGATAATCTGAAATTGAAATATATGAGTATCTTTATGATAAAATAGAGAACTTTCATGTTTTGTGATTTCGCTCAATACACAGAGGGTCTGATTCTGCTTTTGGTGTTTTCTTTTGCTTTGCAGTTCTGGAGAGAGTGGTCACATATCATACCGAACTTCCAAACTGACACGAATATTGCAGTCTTCACTTGGAGGAAATGCTCGAACGGCGATTATATGCACCGTGAGTCCTTCCTTAAGCCATGTTGAGCAAACGAGAAATACACTAACGTTTGCTACCAATGCAAAGGAAGTCGTTAATACTGCCCGAGTAAATATGGTACGACTAACGCCTAAACATGACCATATATGAAAAATCTTTTCTACATTCTCTTCTATATTTATAGTTATTTATTTTTCCTGAAAATTTGTTTAATATAGAAGTATACAGAAGTTTGATAGTCGACATTCTTATTTTATGGACAAGTGTAATACTAAATTTAAGTTCTAGACTGGTAGCCGAAAATTAACTAGTGCAAAGGGTATATGTTTTAATAGAATGGTTTGAAATAATTTAAGAGTGATGGATACTAATTTTCGTAAACGGCATACTCTTTCAAAGGGCTGCTTACAAAATTTAGTCTGTGTCACTCAAATGGAAATTCCAATATATATGTCCTTCTCTGTAATATATCACTCGGTGTAATGTATCTTTTATTTCAAAATACCACTTCATTTATCAATTGCTTTCATATTTTTCACAAAAAAAGAAAACAATCATATCATAAGAAGCCTGTCTAATTGGTGGATGGGCTTTTCAACAGGTTGAAGGAGAGTTAAGAAACCCTGAACTGTCTGAACAAACAGGTCTAAGGTCATTGCTAGCTGAAAAGGAGTTGAAAATTCAGCAGGTACACAGTTCTTTCTTGGTCTTAACTTTCATGTAAAATATATGCCTGAAACAAATTTAGTGACCTTTACCAGCTCTAGATGGATATTATAATGGTATTTTCCAAAGTTCGTGCATTATCTCTTAGCTCAAAATATGGTCAATTATTTATAATGAAGCCATATTTTTTAACATTTACGGAAGTCTTGGAATTTGTAGCACTAATGATTATCAAACTTCAGCTTGGTTGCTCTTCTAGTCTAGAAGACCAGTATAAACTGTAAAAGACTTATTTACTATTTTAAATTATAAGAAAACTGACTTTTCTTGAGTTTTATGTAATCATTCTCACTTTTTATGGAAATTGCAGATGGAAAAGGATATGGAAGATCTAAGGCGACAGAGAGACCTTGCACAATGTCAACTTGATCTTGAAAGAAGAGCAAATAAAGTTCAGAAGGTATTTGGAATGATCATGACACATTAGTTTGACCCCTAATTTTATTCTTCTAACTCAAATATATGCAGGGATCAAGTGATTACGGACCCTCTAGTCAAGTTGTCAGATGTCTTTCTTTTGCTGAGGAAAATGAATTAGCTATCGGTAAACATACTCCAGAGAGAACGGAAGCAGTAAGCAGGCAGGCAATGCTGAAGAACTTATTGGCTTCTCCTGATCCATCAATACTTGTCGATGAAATTCAAAAGCTTGAACATCGGCAGTTGCAACTCTGCGAGGATGCAAACCGAGCACTTGAAGTTCTGCATAAGGATTTTGCAACCCATAATCTCGGAAATCAAGAAACGGCTGAAACCATGTCGAAAGTACTGTCTGAAATTAAAGACTTGGTAGCTGCTAGTTCTACTGCAGAAGAAATCGTGAATGCAGACAAGACCAACCTGATGGAAAAGATCAACCAGCTGAAAAATCAAGGGAACACTATTACATCTTTAGAGAGGAAGCTGGAAAGTGTTCAGAAATCTATAGACAAGCTGGTATCTGCTTTTGGTACCGAGGAGACTCCAGACAGTAAGACCCAACTTAGAAGGAAGAAAACTCTTCCTTTCAAATTAAACAACAGCCCCAACATGCAACACATAATACGAGCTCCTTGCTCGCCTCTCTCTTATCGTAAAGCAACAGAACATGAAATTGAGAACAGAGTACCCATTATTTCCTCCTCTGGTCGTGATACTTATGCAAGGTTGCATAGAGATACCCCACGAAAGGATGATGAAAGTTGTGAATCTATTTTATCACGGGAAGATAGCCCTGCTTCGCGGCAATCAAAATCAGTGAACGTGAAGAAGATTCAGAAAATGTTCAAGAATGCTGCTGAGGAGAACATTCGGAGTTTCAGGGTTTATATTACCGAGTTAAAAGAGCTAGTGGCTAAGCTGCATTACCAAAAGCAACTTCTGGTTTGCCAGGCAAGATTTGATAGAATCGCTATTTATTATATATATTATGGTGCTGCCATGTTTATTTTCTTCATAGTTTAGTTTTCTGCATTCACAACCATCTTCGTTTTGTTTCCCCTGCCAAACTAGTTATTATTGAATATATATAGAAAAGTTTGACATATTTTAAAAACCACTTGTATCTGAAAATAACTTGGAACGACGGAGTTACTTTAGCACTATACTTACTGGCTACTGCTGCTTTTTTAAGTTTAACTTCATTGTAATTCATTCATGTTAATAATATATATAAGATACTGAAGCTGATGCTTTTCTCCTTTGCACGGGTATAGGTTTTGGAGCTTGAAGCAAACAAGTCTATAACTGAAGAAATGGATACAACCGATCGATCTCCTTTATCATGGCACATACTATTTGAACAGCAGAGAAAGCAAATTATCATGTTATGGCATTTATGCCACATTTCTCTGGTGCACCGGACACAGTTTTATCTTTTATTAAGGGGAGATCCTTCTGATCAAGTATATATGGAAGTTGAACTTAGAAGATTGACTTGGTTGGAACAACATCTGGCAGAGCTTGGGAATGCTAGTCCTGCTCTTCTAGGTGATGAACCTGCAGACTCAGTTTCGGCAAGGTATACAAGTGTCTTTGATGATTCTATTACATGCATGTGTTTATAATTAGTGTTTTCAAAAGGTTTATTTCAGAAAATAGTGTTGATATTTTACTGTTGATTAATCGTCAAATGCAGCATTAAAGCTTTGAAGCAAGAAAGGGAGTATCTTGCCAAGAGGGTGAACTGTAAACTTACAGCCGAGGAGAGGGAACTACTTTATTCAAGATGGGAAGTTCCTCCGGTAGGCAAACAAAGGAGGCTGCAATTTGTAAATAAACTGTGGACGAACCCTTATGACATGCAGCATATACGAGAAAGCGCAGAAATTGTAGCAAAGCTCGTTGATTTCTGTGTATCTAATGAAAATAGCAAGGACATGTTTGCTTTGAACTTTGCTAGCCCTCATAATAGGAAAACATGGGCAGGGTGGAACTTTATATCAAATCTTTTAAAATTGTAAACACGGAACTGTTGTAAATGTCTTTCAGATATGATTTATAGTTGGAGAATGGAGCTCATTTACAATATGATTACTGTATAATTCTTTCAAATATTATAGCATCTTCAATATAGATACTAAATACGCAGCAATTTTATATTATTATTTTTCGTTGGAGAATGGAGCTCATTCAGATAGTAGACTGTGTTCCTTAAACTTCAGAAATGTCATTTTATAAGGAACCTGAGAAAATGAGTTCTCAGATTGTAGCTCGCATATTGGTTAAGGTTTGCTAGCCCTCTTTCAGTCTTGCTTTTTTCTTCTCAAGCACTTCTTCTAAGAATGAAATGAAATTAAGAATGTCTAAACTGAACTTTTGTCCTCCCAACGTTCACAAACCGACGATTTTAACCCTATATTTTCAAAATAGTACTTTTGCCCCTCAATTTTAGTCCCTTTCACAAACCGACAATTTTAACCCCAAATTTTCAAAATACCACTTTTGCCCCTCAATTTTAGTTCCTTTTGCAAAAGTGACACATCCCCTTTGATTTTGATCGGTTGAATGCCAGTGTTGGGGGTCAAAATTGTCGGTTGTGTAAATCCGGGGCCAATATCGCCGGTAGTTAGGGGTCAAAAATGCACTTTAGTCAAATAATAAAATACATGTGTTGCATGTAAGTCATTAAATTTGATATCCTCATAAGTGTTGACGTGGTCAAAATCAAGGGGTTCTCCAAAATGAAATTTCATGTTAAATTATGAGTAGTTTTACAATATTAAAGAAGATTTAATGTTATTATTTAGTGTTAATTGTTCAGATTTTCCCTAAAATATACACAAAGTATGAAAAACGACCATGTAAAACAAACATAGATTCTAATACAAAATCCTCTTCCTTCCCCTCTCTCTTTTGTGAACCGTCGACTGAAACCCTAATTTCTTCTCCTTCATCCACCAAAGAGGGGTGGTTTCGGGTCAATTTTTGACCCCAAATCACCCCTCTAAATCGTTTTTCTCCTTCCCTTCTATTTAAATAAGTGGTTTTCACATCGAATTAGGTTTTCCTTTTGTGATTTCATCGTCTTAGTGCGATGTTGTTTTGTTTGTCGTCTTTGTGCGATGTTGTTTGTCTTTTCCCTTGTTCAGGTGTTTGTTCGATTCAGATTGTCAGATCAGCTTCGACCTAGTGCAGATCCAAGCAATGACTTTGGCGTCATCAACGTTGCAGATCCGGAGGTATGGCTATTCTAGAGATTTTAATATAGTCATATTTGTAGGCTTATGTACTTTGCTGTTTTATGCTATTAACATGGATGTCGTGAGTTTGTTCACTGATTCATCCTTTTTTGTTTTTAGCGAATTTGTATTGCATCGATGTACTTTATCAATTTGAATGAATGAATGTCGTTTGTTTTGTGTCAAAAAAAAAAACATAGATTCTACCATTGTAATTTGAGATTTTTAATATTTTTGGCTTCCTATTTTCCATATAGACATAAAGTCAAGAAAAGTGACCTAGATGTTGAATTTTTTTTATGATTTTTTTTTTTGCAAACGTGTTTAGGACATTAAAATATGTTTTTTCACATAAAATTAGAATTTTCTAACAATGGATGAATTAATTATAAATTTTT
>Ga0315915_1008303_pt1 | contig 12161 bp, 6 predicted proteins | sample MpolbnodulesMG_FD_207738 | JGI IMG/M metagenome (GOLD analysis project Ga0315915, IMG submission 207738) | Medicago polymorpha root nodule microbial communities from Los Angeles, California, United States - branched nodules | ecosystem: Host-associated > Plants > Roots > Nodule | place: USA... | reverse complement strand
TTTAAAAAAATAATTTTCCAAAAAATTGTTTTAATTTTTAGAAAAATAGATCAAGCTAGGCAAATTTTTCAATCAAACTTATTAGGCCATATTTTGTTTTAAAAAAATTGGACATGGGTGATTCATTTGGTTAAGAAATGTCCAAATTTTTTTTTTGGTTACAAGAAAAAATGTCCATTTAATCATACATTAATATTACAAGAATTATATTTTGAATGAAAATTATCTCCTTAATCAATTTTGCTTTGTTTTTGGATAAATCTATTTATTATCGATATCCATATTAATTAAAAATATCGGCTTGATTTTATTTATCCGCGTGAGATCTTCCCGCGTTAAAGATTATTATTTCAGTGTTACATGCGTTAGTATTAATATACGATGTTTAATTAATAACACAATAACAATACGTGCTATTAATATATTATGTATAAAACCAATGAATTTGCCATTTAATTAATATTTATATAATAAAAGTAAATAATTGTCCAAACTAGTATCTACAATATAAACAAATCAATCATCCTTCATTCTATAGTACACGTGGCATTGTTATAGCCTAATTATCATTAATGCTTATCTCATTTAAATTTATATCCAAGTCAACACAATACTGATGTTAAACAGCCACATCATAGGAACACATTCAATGTCAGGGATTTGAAATTCTCTACTCTCCTTAATCATGATTAATATGGTTAATTGTCGTATTTGAATTTCTCTACTCTCCTTAATCATATATTAAATTTAAATTATGTGATTGAAATTATTCATTTGGTTTTGCGTTTCAAATAGCCATTTCAAAATGCATGTAATGCAGTAATGGAAAATTAGCATCGATTGCCTTTTCAAATTAGCAGCAATCGTAGTTTCAGAATGTAATGCATGTAACGTAGAAGATCATGGAGTAAGTTAGAATCAAGGACAACTGATATTACTATTCTCTCTACATTCTCATTGCCAAAAGAAATTCTCTCCACATTCTCATATTTCCATTTGTCCCCTTCCAAATCCTCTTCTGAATGGGTGTACGATACATTTGATTTTATTTGAGTTTCTTTTCCAATCACTATGAAATGTAGAGCATGAGTTTCGGGTAAGTTATAATTTCAGACCATACTAATTAAAGTAAGTTGAGAATCTTGAGATTGAAATGGTGATTTAAAAAAAATCATTATTACTATCAAATACTTTTGAAATGTATATTAGGAGGATATATTTGAATTATGAGAATCTACAATATAAACAAATGAAATCAATTTCTTTCACAAGTACACATGACAATTTTCAGGATCATTTCACATTAATGTCAGGCTAATTAAACAAATACTTTAAAACAGATTCAAATATATCCTCCTCATATAAACAGATTCATTTGTTTATTTTGGGTTACCAATCTGTTTTATTTTCAATGCTTAATTATGAGAATCTACAATATAAACAAATGAAATTAATTTCTTTCACAAGTACACATGACAATTTTCAGGATCATTTCACATTAATGTCAAGCTAATTAATTCTAGGCTAATTAAACAATTCAAATATGCATTAGAATCAAATATACACTAGTGCAAATCAGGGATACAAGACCTAATTTTTAAAGATTTCAGACCTGTTTTTGTGCAAAAGTGGTCTTAAATCTCTAAAAAAACAGGTCTTGTATCCTTGATTTGCACTAGTGATACCTCATTTGACTTTGATGAGCCTATAAATGGTGATTTAAAAAAATCATTATTACTATCAAATACTTTCTTAAAAACATTATTTCAAATCTCCATTAAAATGATTGTTATTAATTATTATTATTTTGAATAAAATATATTTACTCAATAATATAGGTATTGTATTACATCTCATACAAACAAAGTTGTAAAGAGTGTACTACACACATTAACCAAAATATATCTATAAAAAGGGCACTGGCCGAAATATGTTATACATCAACCATCGATCAAAGTAATAAATTTTTTTCTCTTCTTAGCAAGTAATTTGACAAGTTTGGTAGATATAAGGAATAATTGGATTGTAGAAAAAGACCATGAGAAACATATATTTGTGCCATCTATGATTTAATGATACATTGACGCCTGTCTATTTTGTTTTTTCCTGTTACCGATTATCGATAGAATATTATTGATTGGTAAACCAAGAGCTGCAAGTTCCTTAATTATCTATCATATCCAACAATAAGATGAAATATCATTCAAGAACTTAATAACAAAAATGATATTAACTATATTATTAAACTAAACCAACAATCGCAATATCTCTTGATTTCAAGAAAGCCTTCTTGATCAGGGGTAGTTAAATTAGTTCTTATCAGAAAATCATGGTGTCTATACAAATTGTCCTAGAACTTGCTCAAACTAGAAAAGACTAAGATAATTGAAGAGAACACAACACATTTTAGTTCATTGTCTTACCAAACTAGGATGATCAATTTGTCGTTTTGATAGTTTGGAATTGGAAGATTTTATAATAATAAGTAGCAATTGTCGTTTAAAATAGGAGCGAAATCAAAGTCCATGTTTTGGAATCATTCAAGAACAAAATAAAAAAAAAGGATAACATGATCAAAAGAAGTTGAAAGGGAGGAGGTGTGTGATAGGAGAGAGGGAGAAAAGTAGGATAGGTGAGAGAGAATGAAGTGAGACATGATCATGTTGGAGGAGGGAGGGAGGGGGGGGAGAGAGAGAGGGAGGGAGGGAGGGAGGGAGGGAGGGAGGGAGGATGGAATGAGCAAGGTAGACACTTTGGAGAAGAGGAGGTCAGATTAAAATTAAAGACTTTCAGGGTAGAAACATAATTTAGTTTTAAAAATCCCCTTTCCTCTTTAAGAGTCAAACATTTATTTAGTTAAGATTCTCTCACCTCTTTCCTTTCTCTCTTCTCCCTTCTTTTAAACCAAACATATATTTAATTAAAATATATCTCATCCCTTCCTTCTATTAAAATCTTTCATCTGATTTGTTAAACCAATTGGACCATAAGAAGCATGAAAGGTGAAAGTGTGAAAAACTTGAATATGTTATCCTACCAATCCACTAATCAACTAGACTCGATTTGCGAATAATACTTTATGAAATAATGTTGAACCTTTTATTTGAAGTAACATTATCATCTTAATTAATATGAATTGATATTTTGATAGAAATAAAATATTAACATCCTTTTATTTATAAATTAGCAATGTTATTTTGTTTTTATATAAATAAAACCTTATACACACGGGGATGTATATTTACGAATATTTTTTTTAATATAATTAACATATGTTTATTGAAAAAATATCAATATTCATTAAGTATGATTTATATTTAAAACCCTAGACACGTAGATAAACTTTTCACAAGTAAGAAAATATGAGAAAAATAGTCTATCAATCTTAGGACAAGATTCAAAGTTGAGTTCATCAGATTGTGACTAAAATGACTCTAACAAAGCATCATGATCCTTATATTAATTTCATTAATTTTTATATTTGTATAAAAATATGTATTTATGCATCTTAGTATCAAATTATATATAATTTTATCAATGAAGTTTAATCTTATTCTTGGCAATAAGTTTGTTCAATCTATAACATAAAACCGAAGATTTAATTTGTAAACACATCGATACTAGAAAAATCTTTTACAGATATGTCTCACCAAATTATACCATTATACTAATTTTTAAGTTAGTTCCTACTTGGTGTGGAGAATTTGTAGAGAATGTTTCCTTACGCGTGTAAAGATATAATGACCCCCATGAGGATAAGTACCACATATTTTTTTCATTGCAAGACAGCCAATGATGTATGGAATGCAGCCAATGTTTGGCATTTGATTTCTTCATCTCTGAGTCATTTTCATAATGTGCCAGACATCATCTTCAATTTATTGCAGCAGCTATCAACATTCCAAATAGAGATTATTAATACCATAATGTGGAGCATCTCGAAAGATAGGAACCTTAAGTTGTGGCAACAAGTATCAAACTTGAGCGTTAGAATCCTGCAGAGAGCCAAACACCTACTAAAAGGTTGGAGGAATGCTAATCGCAAGCAAAGTCCTCACACCTGGTTCACACAACTTCCACTATAGGTCTTGACCAACATGATGACCAAAATTTGGACCACGGGGATAGAGTTATCAGATGGAGGAAACCAAGGTGCGGTAGAATTAATTGTAATGTTGATGCCTCTTTTTCTAACTCCAGCAATAAGGTCGGAATAAGCATGCGCATTCGAGATTCACCAAGAAACCATGTCTGCTCAAAAACCATGCGTGTGGTTCGGTTAATTGTGCTCAGTGGACGTTGGGGAAGCCTTGGGTCTATACCATGCAATTCAGTGGATATATGAACTTCAACTCATAAATGTTGATTTTGAGGTTGATTCGAAAATAGTAGCTGATTTTTTTAATAAAGGTCGGGGAGATATCACCGAGTTTGGTTCCATTATTGATAGTAGTATCCAATTTTGTAATTCCTGTTTAACAAACTCTCATGTGGAGTTTATTAGGCGGCAAGCAAATAAGGTTGCCCATGAATTAGCTAAGGTAGCCACATCCGTTCCTAGCTTTCGTATCTCTTTGATGGGATTCAAACATGTACTACTGATTTAATTTTTAATGAAACGATATAAGTTATTTTTCCTTAAAAAAGTTAGTTCCTAAAATATCGCAAAAAAATTATTTGACAAGATTTAGTTGGATTTGAAAGAATTTACATTGTCAATGCATGAAAACTAATCTCTAAACCTAAATTATTTTCTTAATAGTCCGTGCTTGGCACGGCCTCCATATTAGTTTTGTCTAAATTATAATGGCTTTCATATCAATCACTACTTTGGATCCAAATTTGTATTTACAACTTTATTGGATTAGCTTTAATTATGTTTTGTTTTTAAGCTTGAATCTTATGGATTTGATATTCACATTAGAGTAAATCATGTGAATCCGTGGATAGAAAATTGTAGAAGATTTACATAAAAAATTCATAACTTAGTGAGAAACATTTAAACATCGGCGGACATGATCATCACCAAAATGATCTTGAAAGTTCGGCAGACAAATTTTTGATATACTATGTGGTCTACTAAGTCCAGTAGAACTAACTCCAGCTATTAGAATTAAGTCCAGCAAGCAAGATATTTTCAGCAGAAATATTTCTGCATAATCACTTTATTAAGGCAAGGTTGGACTGGTTTGTGGATAAATTACGTAATACAAAAAAAATATTGTGGCTGCATGTTTGAAAAAGCTGAGCAGGGGACTATTTGTGGAGAAATTTTATCAGTTTTGTAATAGTTAGGAGTTAACATGGTTATGCTCATCTTTGACTTTGATATTTTTTAAGCTGTAATATGCTCTTTATGCGCTTGGGTGTGGCTACTTAATTAATAAATTTTTCTATTAAATAATTATATTAATTTTTGGTCAATTTAGTCCATAAAATTACTAAAGAACTAGACATTAGAGAACGTGTTCAAATGAGACAAATTGACATGCAACCGAGGCAAACAACATCAATAGATGATCATGTATGCTGGTAAATAATGCAGAGTCATGCAAGTCAATAAATAAGTCGTAGGAGGAAGATGAAGATATAAATGTAAGATCAAATGTAGTTTATAAATAAATATATGAGAATGTATTTAGTTAATTACTAAGATGTATAAAATTTTCATTATAATGTTTATGATCAATTTGGTCGGATCCATGTCAACATATGCCAAAATGAAATATATCTTTTTTTGGTTATGGAAAGGAAATATATCAACCAAAATACCATGTTCCGCCCAATACAAGGAGCAGTGGCGGAGCTAAGAATTTTATAGAGTTTGGACAAAAAATTTATTGCAAATTCATATGTGACATAATATATATAAATAGTTATAAATCAAAATAAAAAGAGGTTCGTCATTTTTTCAACAAAAGTACAAAAATAAGAGAGATGAAATATAACCTGCCAATAACGTGTTAAATAAAATTAGGAGGTAAATGTCTTTTCCGCGACCCCTTTCGAGTGAATGTTCGAATAATATCAACATCATCAAGTGATTTGAATATCTCTCGCTCGGTGTAACATATCATCAAGTCATTCAACCACACATTGTTGACCTTGTTGCGCAATTTAGTCTTGATAATTTTCATTGCTGAAAAAGCTCTTTCAACGGAAGCTGTCGACACCGGCAATATCAAAGCCAACTCAATGAGTTTGTAGACCAATGGAAATACAAAATGTTTCTCGGTTTGAACCATCTTCATAGCCAAACTTTGAAAATTTTCACAAGAAGAAAAGGAAGCGTGCCTTTTCACTTGAAGTACGTAAGTGTCAAGTTGCTCCCTTATTGTTCCACGGTCATCATCAGAAAAGTCTACATGATAAATATCAGGAAGACGAGCAAGCTTATCAACATCAAACTTGGAGAAAGAGTTCTTGGGGTCAAGACATGAGAAGTAATCAAGCACAATGTTACTTCCTTCACTAAAGGGATGATCCATCTCCACATATATTTTGTCAATAGCAACATAAAAAATCTCGGAACAGTAATGGTGAAGATTAGTGATAGTCCTCCCTTCTAGTCTTGAACGATCCTGAACCGGTATTTCTTCATCCATATTTGGCACCGGAATACCTTTAGCAACACAAAATTCTTGTACATCAACAAATAAATTATCTCAACCACTATTTGTCACAAAATAGAGAAGGAGAAGAGTCAAATTCGTGTCTGAAAAATAGAAACAATTAAATTCTATCATTTTTTTAGTAAAAAAGGGCTATTGGGTTGGACTAACTACAAAGAAAGTAGAAGTTGAGTCCAGGCTAGGGCCCATACTAGCCGGGGGTGTAATCGCCCCTAACAAAGAGTGTTAAAGAAGAACTCTAATTTTTTTTAACAAACTCTTTAAATTTGTAACACAATTCGAATTCGTTTTTCCTTGTGTTTCCTCCACCTCCACAAGGATCATAAAAAATTTGTCAATCTCGAGTAAATTTTAAATTCAAACATTCTATGGAGTAAATTTTGGTCTACGCTCGCATTTTATTTCAATTTTTTTTCATAAGCTAAAATAGAATATATATTACGAATTACGAAGGCTCCTGATTATTTCAATTATTAACGTACGTAGTGTTTAAATATAAAGTATTTTCCTTTCAAAAATAAATATAAGAGGTTTTCTAAAATGGTTACCTCTCTCACATAATATTTTTTTCGCAAAATAGTTACCTTTGTATTTACCTTAAAAAAAAGTTACCTTTTTATTTCTGCACTACATGAATTATTAATTAGAAAATATGAGTTAACGCCTGACAAAAAAAATAAAAATGAGTTAACTGTTTTACTTATCACAATTGTATATACATTTGCATTTCAGCAACACTTTCTCAAAAGTTTCCCCAAAGTTTAATCGCTCCTTCTTTTTCCCTTTTCATTGTTTTGCGTCTGTTCTTTTCTGTTTGTTAATTTTATGTTGTCCCTTTTATAAAATTTGGATTCGTGAAGTTTAATACTCAAAAAAGTAATTGAGTCATGTACGAATAATTGAATTAATCAGTCTATTAGGAATAATAAACCATATTGTATTTAAAAATCATAGAAGTAGGTGATCTAATTGACTGATTGAACAAGACTTATATCATATAGGAAAATACATGGTAAGTTTGAGTGATACCGATACTTTGATATCGATATGACCCATTAAAGAAAGACTATAGAAGTTCCCATATATATATAGTATATGTATAGTATAGAGAGGTTGCATCTAATCTACCGTTCTATCTCAACATAATAGAAAGAAAAAAAATTCTATAAAGTTTCAATTCCAATTTCATGGCAAATGTTGTAAGATTAAGATCAAGTTTTAATCAAGGTTCTGGAGTGACCATCAATATAGGAGTTGTTAATGTTCATGACACCAAGGGAGTAGAAAACAATCCTTTTCATGTCCTTATGGCCTTCATTTTTTTTGTGCTCATTGGTTTCCTCCAAATTCGATATCCAGGAAATCCTACCTCGTTTGAAGTCCATCCAAAGACAATGTTTGTCTCTATGGCTAGTTTTTTACTATATTGCTTGGCCTTTTGGATTAAGATTAAGTTTTCCACAAGGGCTGTTGAGGGGAAAATTGATACACTCCTTCAAATGTCTGGTTCGCTCTCAATAATTTCTTTGGTGATGATGTTCTTTCCTAAAAGTTGGGGAGTAGTTGGATACATTATCATATACACATTATGGTTAATTTGTCATGTCTTTGTCATGATTATTGGGCTACTTCCACATATTAGAAGGAAGTTGCGGCCAATCTTGCCAAATACTTCAATAGATTTGGATTAAGAGCTAAATCAGTTTTTAATCCCAATAATTTTTTTAAATTTTGCCTTTAATCCCTCTAATTTTTTATTTCTTTTGGTTCTATAAATATTTTTTGTCAGCATTTTTGGTCTTTGTTTTTAAGTCATCTAATGTGTATCATTCAAAATTTTAATTTTGTTTGTTGTCACGTTTAATATATTATAGAAATTTTTCTTGCAAAAGTTTAGAATTTTTTAACAAGAGATGAATTAAATATGAATTTTATGTTTTTGAAGCTTAAAAATTCATATTTAATTTATATTTTGTTAAAAAGTTCTAATGTTTTTGAGAGAGATTCTTATAATATTGTGATTCTTGAAAAAACTCATTCAAAAATATGAAATGTACACATTGTCTGACTTAAAAGTAAAGACCATAAGTGATGATGGAACAAATTTTAAAGTTTAAAGATAAATTTCTAGAGGGAGTAAAAGGTAAATTTAAAAGTTTTATAGAGAGTACGCACCTCTCTCTCTATTCTCCTTCTCAAAACCCTAGCTGTCACCGCTTTTCTTCTTGATCTACCAAAGAGAGGGTGGTTTAGGGTTAATTTTGACCCTAAATCACCCCTCTAACTTGTTTTTAAGTGATTTTCACATATTTTTCAGTTTTCTTTCATTTGTTTTTGTGATTTCGTTGTCTAGCACACTTTGTTTAACTTAATTTTGCGTCTTTGTGCGATGTATTGATTTCCCGTCTCAGTGTGGTGTTAATTTGATTCAGGTTAAAAGATTAACTTTGATCAAATCTAGATTCAATCAATTACTTATGTGTTGTCAACGTTGCAGACCCGAAAGCATCAATATTTCGGTGGCTTAAATATATATAGTTAGATTTGTAGGTATATGTACTATGCCGTTTTTTCGCTAATAACATGGATGATGTGAGTTTGTTTTCAGATTCATCTTTTTTGTTTTTAGCGGCTTTAAATTTGTATTGTATCAATGTACTCTATCAATTAGAATGAATGAATATAGTTTATTTTTGTAAAAAAAATTATAGAGAGAAAATCTTATTTAACCCTTGAATTTTTCCCAGATTTTGGATTTTTGCTTGATAATAATTGTATTTGATGTATGTATCTGGTACCATAAAAAGTTGAATTAGCAATGTAGCTACTTACGGACAAAAGAGAATCCGTATCGAGTTTTCAAGTCTTTTTTCCTTGACTCATGATTTTGAAGTCTTCATTACTAGAGAAATATTTCACTTTCGTCCCCTCTTTAATTATGTGTAGCTAATTCAATTTTTTCTATCAAATTTAATTTAATACTCCCTTTTGTCACTATTATAAACATACAAAACATTTTTTAAGTCCATTAAATAATTGATGTATCTAATATATATTATAGACCAAATACTTAAGTTATTGAATAAATATAAAAAATGACATTTTGTTTATAATAGTGATGAGAAAGTGTATTTACTCTAATATTAGGAGTGTTGCACATTACAAATTGTTTAATGGAAGATTAAATAACTAATCAACAAGGGTATTCATGGCATATGCCCAACAAAAAAAGGTATTAGTATTACTCGGTTCAGCTCGTTACAACCACTTGGAAGTTTGAGAAGTAATGTAGACAAACTGACGGCGCGTATCGAAGACGAAGTGGCGCGCATGAAAGGTTCATTTGGAATGGTGCATATTTTGCATCTGGTGTCGGACTGACCTGAAATATACCTTTTCGGAAAGCCCCGAACCTCACGTGCAAAACTCATTGTTTTGCAATGAGGTAGGGGTGAATTTAGTCATTCAAGGTCATCTTAAGGCCCAAAACCGCATTTTAATATTTCAACATATTCTAGATTTTTCTATTTTATTTCGGTTTGTTATTTTTCGGTCCATACGGGTTTGTTATTTCCTCTAGCTATAGTATTTAAACATAACTTATGTAGCCTAAAAGACAATTTTCCATTCAGTAAAAATTATCGAGACTTTTCTCTCAATTCTTGCGGATTTCGGAAACCCTTATTTGATAGGTTTGTCGCTTGCAACCTGTCTGTTTATCTTTTAGGTTTAGTGCTTGCTAACCCTTGCTTTCGTTCTGCGTCAAGAAGGATGGTGGTTACACGGTTAGGAGGACATAGAGTATAATGAACAATAATAACCAGGTGCTCCAAAATGGAGTGGTAGGTCATTGGAGTAACATTTGGAGACTCAAGTTATCTCCAAAGGTTAAGGATTTTTTCTGGTGAATATGCCAGAACTGTTTACCAATGACGAAGCGTCTTCATAGCAGAGGTGTCAATTATCCGGTTGTTTGTGTGGTGCAGTTTGTGAGGAACAAGGTGAGGATATCAGCCATATATTGTTCGATTGCAATAAAAGTATTGTGTTAAGAAAGAACAGGATTAGGAAACTCCATATTGCTGGTATTGAATGTGGATATCAATTATATACAACCAATATATTTGCCATCCTTTCACACCTAGATTCTAGAAGCTCATCAAAAGCAAATCTTTGGGGTCACTCTGTAGAGTTTATTGAAACATAGAAATAGCAAAGTGTGGAACAATACGGCAGAAACAAGTTAGGAGATTTGTGAGTGAGCAAGTTCTTTGTTGAGTATAGTAGCTAGTTTGAATGTGCAAGTCACTCGAAACCACTGTTTTGGAAACCATCTCAAAATCCCTATTAAACAGGTGAAGGTCCCAAACCCATTGCAAGACAGATAGCAGGCCTAGAGCTTCTCCTATATCAACATCAAGTAATGGAGATATCCATTCCATTTTGGCTATCACGATCTCCTACCCTCATCTCAGATGCACATTACAAGGCCTGCTTTATTTAATGAATCCGAGAAAGATGCACCAACATTACACTTGTATCTTCTTCACTTGGTTCTTCCCTGACAGCCGGATTTTTCCATAGACATGAGCAAGCAATCGGACCCGTTTACCTAGGGGTGTGCATGGTCGGATATTTTGACCGACCAAACCATATCCATATATAAACCACTTATATGGTTTTGGATTTCTAACCATGACCATATTTTATTGTAAACCGGTTATGTAACCGGTTATATGGTTATGGATATATAACTGGTTATTTTTACAAAACCGGTTTATAAATGGATATGGTTTGGTTTATAAAATTATCCGGATTTTTTTTGTTAAATCCGGATTAATTATTGGTTATTTGTGTTTAAAAACCAGTTATTTCTTCTTTTAAATCAATTTTTAAGACATAGTTTTGTAAAAAAAAACCTTTCTTTAGTAAAAATGAACACAACCAATTTAATAAAAAAAATCGGTTATTTTTTTCGACCATTTTGTTCAGAATCCTATATACTTATTCCAGCCATTTCTAATTATGTACTCTGTGTGTATATGGAAACTAAACAAATCGAAACCTCTAAAAACTATAAAAACTACGATGCTTCTTTCACATGTTACTGTTTTTCATTTTCATTGCTTAAACAATAAACTATCGTGTTGTGCACTTGTGCTCTAGTGAATAAATTAAAAATTAATTTTCATGAATTTAAAAATTGGGACAGTGTCAAAGTCTGCTAATTGCTAAGCATGTGTAACAATAATACGAGTAACGGTGAAAATTATATCTACAACTATTATGATTGTACAAAATGTCGATACAATGAGTGGTAATGTGCGAGAAGAATGCAGAGTTACCTATGTTTGAAATTCATCACCGATTCAAGGAGAGAGGAAGAGAGAGAGTATGCTTTAACAGTGTATGGTTTAGTCAGAAAAGAAAAAATTACAGGGAAAAAAAATATGGTTATGGATATGGACATCCAATAAAAAAAACCGGATTTATAAAAGTGGATAACCGACCATTTTAGAAGAAACCGGT
>Ga0315915_1008302_pt1 | contig 12162 bp, 4 predicted proteins | sample MpolbnodulesMG_FD_207738 | JGI IMG/M metagenome (GOLD analysis project Ga0315915, IMG submission 207738) | Medicago polymorpha root nodule microbial communities from Los Angeles, California, United States - branched nodules | ecosystem: Host-associated > Plants > Roots > Nodule | place: USA... | reverse complement strand
AACATTCCTTCACTTTCATTCCTTGAGAAATCAAACCTATGAATTGAACAGCATGACCAAAACAGTTATTTGTCATTAAACAGCTAATTTTTAATCAAGATAAAACATTCGTCCACGATTTTCTGAAAACTGACTATCGAAGAACAAATAATTATTTGTTTTATTCAAATGACAATTACCTATAGAAGAAGGCGATGCTAAATTTTGCATACCTCTTTTTACTAATCCACAGTTTTTCAACTTAATTAATAGAAATGAATTCTCACTAATCCTCAGATAAGCAAAGTTTAACTAAGAAGTTTGGTAGCTAAGAATTGAACTCATGTACTATTTTTTTAGTTTTTAATTTTTAAAAAGGAACTCATGTACTATCTAATTATTCCATCTTAGATGAACTATATGATGTGTATATATCACAAAGTACCTTATCAAATTTTTTATGAAAAGAAGAATCTTTCCTGCAACAAATTACATATCTTTCACATTTAAGAATTTAGCAAATACCACTCAATTTGGTCAAGTCATAGACCCTGTTGCTTTATCTTTCAATTGGTTGACCAAATCATTACTGGTAATGCTTTGCTTCATATGAGCATATTGCAATGCAAGCAATCTTTTTTGTTTTACTTTTTTTCATATTTACTTTTGCTTTAACTCTTTTTCGTCTTTATTTCATGCAACTAACCTTTTTGACTTAGAAAGTTTGTAATATGATGATAAAGCCTTGTTTCAAGGCATTGCTTTTGCGATAAAAAGACCCCTTTACTAATCAAATTGGAGATGTTTACTTGTGGAATATCACTTTTTGTGACTTATCTTCTGTCAAAAGAGTGATTTAAATTTAAATCAATTGAGAATACATTTGATACCAAGATGTTATGTTGTGACACAATTCGTAGATAATTGAGTTATCTTGTAAGTATATGGCTAGGGTTCCAATTTAGAATAATGCGTGTAAAAGAATATGTAAGTGATTTTAACATTTTAATCGAATTTTTAACCGTCAATAATATATCGGTTCAAAACAAGAATATACTTTATACAAAACAATTTTCTTCACTCATTAGAAGACTCAAAATAGTTCTTCTTAACGTAAAAAATTTATATAGATTAAAGTTAAAAATCACATGAAATTCAAAAGACGACATATATTTGAGATAACGAACTTATCATAAGTTTGACAAAAATCCGAGAAACAAATATGTATGAAGCTCCACATTAATATTACTAGTATGATCACAACTTCCAACAAAACCAATAATCCAATCACTCAAATCCTGATCTACGAGGGTTACCAATGAAACTATCATGCAAGTATTTTAACAAATCAAATGCCAACTTAAATGCATAATAGGAACTGGCAATATATATAGTAGTTGTCAGGCTTCCACAACCTGCACTAGTGATCGCATTTTTGGATACATTATTTAGATGCATGATTATTAGTTCTTGCATTTTCTTTTTGGAGCAGTATGTCTATTATTATTATTAAATAGAAATTACTATTATCGGGGTAGTCAATACATTATTCCCACGAGTTATAAATGTCACATGTGTTATTTTGGTCCAGTACTTAAACTCTGGTATAGTGGACACACCCATAAAACACAACATAAATGGTCACAGAGCCACAAAGCTCATGACTTAAACGCAATAAGAGCCACAAAATTGCAACCTCTTCTAGTTATTTATTTCACTTGTCAGCCATTATAATGCTTTGTTATTAGTCCAGCAATTCAGGTGGCTCTCCACGAGTTATAAATGCCATATATGTTGAATTTTTCTATTTTAAATTAAAGTTTGATAAATAGATTTCACTACAAAAAAGAAAAGAAAAAAGGATAACAATAGATTTTTATTAGAGCATTATAGTTGTTTAAGATCATCCTCAAGATAATATCATAAAATTAAACTAGACTATTAATTTCTCACACATACCTTATTTTCTAGATGAGAAAATATGTCTAGAGGAAATAGGATATAATTTTAATAATTTCTCACACATTTCTACCAAAAAAATAAATGTTTTTTTTTCTTTTCAGTTTTCCTCAAGACAAGTAATGTAAAAAAGAGCCGTGCTATTTCCAGGGAAATTTTCTTTCTCAAAACATCACGATGGCAACTTTTCAATCAGTCCTAATTTGTATAGTTAAGCTGTTTTATTGCCACTATTTTTTATATGGATAACGTTTTACAAGATTTTTCTTTTTTGAGGGAAACGTTTTAAAAGATTTAAAGAGCATGGAACTGAAAAAGTATGCTATCTTTAACCAAATAAATAAAAATTTAAAATGGTAAAGTCGATCCCAAGCAAACAAGCAAAGTAATTTCTTGTCAAGAAAAACCTAATCTGTTACTGTTTAGATTGATCTTGACATTTCAAGACAAAGCAAGAATTTTATCATTGGGCAAATAAATTGAGGACTTGTATATTTTTAGAAAATCCCTATTCAAAACATTCAGAAATTTTAACACATTTAATTAGTTTCTGATCATTTAATCCAAGAGGTAGGTATGTGATTTTTGATTTTTTTTCTCTCAATATGTTAAAATTAAGGGTATTTTTATAAGGGTTAAATATGTTTTTGGTCCCTATAAAATTTGGAACTTCTAAGTTTAGTCCTTACTTAATTTTAATACCTATTTTAGCCCCTATAAAAATAATTTACATATAGTTTTAGTCCCTAGCTAGTAAAACAAAGTTTCTATAATTATCCTTAAACTCTTAAATTTTTAAACGGTTTTTTTGAGACAAGTTTAGAACATTACACAAGGTTCGTTTACAAAAATTTAGAATTTTTTAACATGAAATGAATTAAATATGAATATTTTTAAAAGACTAAAGTTGAAGACAAAAGTAACAAAAATCTGGACATAGAAATAAAATTTTGAGATAATTTTTTGCAGATGAACTTTTAGTAATGTTCTTAACACTTATGCAAAAAATTGTTCAAAATCTTAAAAGTTTAAGCATAATTAAACAAATTTAGATTTATTAATATGATGTGTTGGAAGATATAGGTATAAAAGGGCGTATCAGGTGAAATTCCAAAAATGAGAATTAGAAAATGCCTTACAAGAAACACAAACAAACTCATGTAAAATGATAATTAAAAAATATAAATATTACTCTTCTCATTTCTCAAATTGCTCAAAAACAAACCCTAACTGTAGTTAACTTTCGTTAGACACATTTTAGAGCAGGTCAATTACTTTTTAAATCGCTTTAACCGATCTTAAACTGTTGCTTGCCCAACGACACTTGAAAAAAAGAACAATTTAAAAAGTGAGAAGAATAATTTTAAAAAAAATAAAAAGTTTGGTGGTCCAACACACCTTCATCATCCTTTCCATTTTTGTGTTTTTCTTTCTCTTAAAGTGAAACCCTTCATTACTTTTTTTTTTGGTTCCAAAAAATATTGCGAGTAGTGGTGAAACTCAAACACAATAACTCTTCAAAAAATGAAGGGGATCCAAACATCTTCTCCATTTGGAGGAAGAAATACATAAAAGTAATACTACATTAAATATTTTTATCCTTTATACTCTTTTCCACTAAACCAAGCACCATTTTTATACAAGTCTACTTTCCATTGATTGGGATTCATCATATGCGCAAAGTAGACTGATCTACTACGTAAAGATACAACTCACTCCATATTTCATAAAAGAATTTTAAAGTTTCGATGTTTTTTTTAAGCTCGATATCTGGTCAAGGACCGATTAATTGGAGGGAGTTCAACCTTACTGCTCACTTACGGTGGCCCATTCAAAGCTGGAACAAATCTCTATATGAACTAGCCCTTTGATATTGGCACCGAAGGAATTGAACCTGAAATCTTGAGACGAGCACAATCCAAGATCTTAAGCCAACACCAACATACCAAATACATCCAGCGATCCTTTAAGTTAAATGTTTGTAACTAGTTAGCGCTTTAAATATTTTATGTAACAATAGCCTTATGAGTCCCAAAATTGAACATTTAATCTTTATTATGTAAAAAACAAATTAATTATATTCTACACCTGCCTTTTAATGCCATAAAAACAATGTGGAAAGAAGAATATTTTCTTTGATAACTAACCCAATGGATTAAGAAAGAAAAGTTAGGTGCAGAATAACATTGTAAAGTAAATAATGTAGCTAATTGTCATAATCAAAGCATTCAATACTTTTGTTACATGGAAAAAATAGAATTATACGCATTATCACTCTTCAAGCAATTGGACAAATATGCCAGGTAATTGAATTCATCAGTATATCTTTAAATAGCTTAAACTTAAATTTTCAAAACAAATAGAAATTAAGAAAAAGAAAGAAAGAGGAAACTCTTATTGGCAAGCACAATCAAAATTCATAATCTTATAATTAATAGATAATATAGCATTTGCAAGTGGATCATAGAAACATTTACCATAGAAAATACACTCAAAATGAAGCTCATCGTAATCTTAATGATGTTCTTCTTTGTCCTTCCTTTCTCATTGGCTCAACTAAGGTTTGGCTATTATACTTTTACATGTCCACAAGTAGAGGAAATTGTAGGTGAGGTTGTGCAAAGTTATTATCAAAGGGATATAACCATTGCTGGTGCCTTGATTCGTTTGCACTATCATGATTGCATTGTCAATGTAAGATTCAAAACTTTTTTTTCCTTTCATATTGTAGATGTAGATCAATTTTAATTTCAAATGTTAACTACTAGAAAAAGAAAAATTTGAGAGGGAAATTAGTGATGGAAAAATTGAAATTCCTCACAAATTTCTTGGTCGCAAAATTTAGTGACGGAATTTGAGAGGGATTTCACGTTTTCCCTCACTAAATTTTCCTCACTAATTTTTGTTTTTTTAGTAGTGGTTGATCACTTACTCGAATCAAATTTGGTCCAAATATAATGTTGTAAAAGAGATATTTTGACATGCCTAATAAAAAGAAACATCTGGCATGCGATCAATCTGTTGGTATCGTTCGATCAAGATTAAATAATTTATATTTGAGTTTGTTTTTAAGCTTCGTTAAATATATTTTATCGATCTTAATTAAAATATGGACAATTTGATATTTGATGAAACATTCCTAATAGATTGTGTGTTTGCATGATTTCTATTAGGCTCTGAGCTATTGAGATTAAGTTTAATCAAAATTAAATTTAGTATGCAATATTATATATAAAGGAACAAAATGCTAACACATTTTATACTTTTGATTTCAGGGTTGTGATGCTTCGATACTAATCGATTCAAGAGTAAACAGGACAGCAGAGAAAGATGCAAAACCAAACAAAACACTTCGAGGATTCGACCTAATTGACGACATCAAGAGTAACTTAGAACAACAATGCCCGCAAACCGTTTCCTGCGCCGATATCCTAGCAATTGCCACAAGGGATGCAATTGCATTATCAAATGGACCAACATACAATGTCCTAACAGGAAGAAGAGATGGGTTAGTATCCAATGGCTTCAATGTAACCATTCCTGGACCATTCTCTAATGTGTCACAAGCTCTAAATTTTTTTACCTCAAAAGGGTTAACATTGGAAGACATGGTAACCCTTATGGGAGCACACACTATTGGTTTTGCTAAATGTATCTTCTTTCAAAGTAGGCTATCAAGTTTTAGTGGAAATATTGACCCTACAATGGATCCTAATTTAGATGCTTTTTTGGTTGAAAAATGTGGATCAAGAGGGAATGAAACTTCAGTGTTTTTGGATCAAAAAACACCCTTTGATTTTGACAATGGATTTTATAGTCAAATAGTTAATAAGAGAGGGATACTTGAAATTGATCAACAACTTGCTTTGGATCCTATTTCAAGTGTCTTGGCTTGGAATTTTGCAAGTGGTAATTTTAACTTTTGGGAAAGATTTGGAGTTTCTTGGAGTAAGTTGGCAAGTATTGATGTTAAGGTTGGAAATCAAGGGGAAATTAGAAGAAATTGCAGGGCTTTCAATTTTCCTCTTTTATTTTAAGGTATTTAATTTTTATATACAACAATAAGAGTGCCTTTTTCTATTAGGTCACCATGTTATTATACCATAGTATTATTTATGTGATGTATTATTTAGTTTGAACTTTGAAGATATGTATTATTTATCTCTACATATATAATTGTTATTAGTTCTCTCTACTATTAATTTTACTATTTGCACCTTGCGAACTCTTCTTATTAGTATTATTTTTTATGTTTTTTTTTGGGTACAAGTATTATTTTTTATGTTAATCATGGTATTCTTTATTTGTGAGCAAGCTTTCTTTTGAATCCATTTTGCTTGAGATTCATGCTCACACTCTACATTAAGTTTTAATGTGGTGTGGAAAATTCAAACTTGCTTCCACTGCCACAAGTTTGTCTTAAGCCCACTCTAATCATTGATACTAAACATCATTTTATTTTTAAAACTCGAAGTAAATTATATTATTATCCTAGCCAATGGCCATGTATGACTAATGTAGTTCAGCTATTTGATTTTATTTATTTTTGGTACAAGAGGGTCTAAGCCCAAAAAAAATAAATATATAACACCTAATTAAATGAGATGTAGAATCACTAGTACAATCAGCTATAGAGAATAAAAGGGGAACACAAGCGATACTAGCTAAAGAATCCGCACACGCACACACATTATTTTCGCGATATGAATGATAAATTCTGACTTCCCAATTCATTTTTAACAACTTTCTAATATTCATCAATTCAACAAGATCCAAACAAGTTACATACCCACGTTTATAAGCACCTAAACATTACAAACCACACCAACTGCAAACCTTCAAAAACTCCTCAAAGCTCCGCAACAAAGACATTACAAGCACCTACACATTTCACTTGGTATAATCTGAAGGGTACGCTAGATTATACGACCCAAGTACATTCACATGGATCTTAAGTAATTTGGCCTTATATTTTTATGAAACCGTTTTAAACAGGATTTATAGGGTGTTAATATTTTTTTTGTTGATCCAGGAATCCAAAAATCTAGTTTCATAACCATTTTTCCATCTTAAATGGTTTTTTCTAATATTTATTTATTTTTTTAATAAACTTTGATGGCGACTTCATTGTTTTCAATCAACACACAAATTTTAGGATACGACACAAGTTTAATATAAACCAAGCAATGCTCATAAACTATGGAACCAAGCAATGCCGACACTCTTATGAATAGGATAAAAGATATTTAACATTTTGACTTATTCTCAGAAAAATCACAAAAAATAATTTACTAAATATATTGGTTTGGAAACTAAACCTAAAATGAAATTATGAAGATTCAAGAGGGTTCACTCATTAAGCCAATTGGTTTGACCATCATCAATTTATTTAATTCCATTCTTTTTGCTTTTAAAAAATAATTAAATAAACAATAACAAGGTAGAGAAATGTACCGTAGGTGATATTTTCATAATATGTCTACAACACTTTTTCTATGTCACTATACATGTTTCCTTTTGTTTGCAAAAAATATATGGCTCACAACACAAGCAACCACCTTGCACACATAAGTGGGGAAATGATAAAAAAGATAAGCAATTCATAATAGGGAAAAGGTAGAGAGTATGAGGATAAGATTGGATTTCTCGTTAAAGCTAGATGATCATTAGAACATTATTAATTTTTGGAGTTTATAGTAATTAAATGTGTTTGGTTATGTGATGGTAAAAATTGATGTAAATGAATTAGTTTTATAAAATAAATTTTGATTAAAAATGATTTCAATATGAAATGATCGTCTGGAATCTGAATAGGTTCTCCGCTTTGATTTGTTTTTTCATTTTTTTTTACTATTTTTGACTAATCAACAATTTTTGAGACATGTAACAAGATTCAAATCCATTTCTTGGTCCATTGTTGAACTAGTCAGTCCGATCAGATTTTTAAAACATTATTATCTTTGAAGAAACATTCAATTCAATTTTTCTTTTTTAAGAGCAAATACATGAAGGGCATAATAGGTATTTAGTTATTAGTAGAAATCTCATCGAGAACCTATTTAAAAGGCTCTCATCCCTTCAACAAAGTAAATGAGATTTCTCTAGTTGTATTTTCGTCTTTGATTTCTCCATCCTTCAAAACATGTTTTTTGTCATCTATTTATTTATTTTATTTTTTTGGAAGAGGCTATTTGTTTTTTATTTTGATTCTTACAAAGCTTGCTTTTTCTCTATTTTGTTTAATATCATATCTTAGTTCTACTTTGTTTCTTCATAAATAAATTAAAAAGTTGGTATGTTCATCAACCAAGCAACATCAACTCTAACTTATACTTCCTCATATAGGCTCAAACCCCCTTCAACACCAGCCATGTTTTCTCTCTAATTTTATGTTCATCAAATCATGTATTTTTCATCTATTACATCATGTTTTACTACTAGGCTTATTAACCTAATTCCTTAAAGTAGATGTAGAACAAACAAAAAATATGCACGTCTTGTGTAACAGTATAGTTGTTTATCCAATTGGTTTGCAACTAAATATTGATTCTTGTAAGATTATATGCGCCAGAAGTCAGGTGTCATATTTTTTTCCTTTCATTTTTTCAATCTTCGATTTTTTTCTTTGTTTTCTCATTTTGTTATTTTGTCTTTCATTATTAGATTTTCTTTTTACCATCGTAAATTTTCTTATACTCATATAAGATAAGATATAAGTAAAAGTGGGTTGACAAAACAAAACAGAAACTACCTACCAATACATTCAAGTGGATTGAAAAAAAGGGTATAAATCAAATTTGGTCCCTATAAATATTAGAAATTTATTTTTACTCATTCTAAAAATTTTCAACATGTTTTTGTTTCCAAAATGTTTTCCGACACAACTTTTATTCCTCGTCGTTAACTGGACTTAACAGAATTAACAATAAACATGAAAGTTATCGGACACATGTGAATTTTTTAATGACCTGGAAAGTATTATTAATAAACTATGCAGAAATTATTGTAACAACCCCAATTTTTTGCTAATTCACAATTTCCTTCATCTTTCATTCATAATCTTCTCATATGAAACACAACAAAAACTTTTATTGTACAATACATTGACCAATTCGTTTAATTTCATTAGAGTATTAACCTAAATTTGTGAATCCTTAAATTTTTATTTCTCAGGACTAAGTACAATTTGAGGATGGTGATTTCATAACAATGTTGTAATCTCTTCCTCAAACAATTGCAATTTTAAACCATTCTCTCTAAAAAAACACTACACTGAGCTTGATTTCATCATTTGGAATATTGAATATTAAACACAATGCAGCACACAATGAAATCCAAAAGAAATATAAACAATATAACATAAGATATAGCTTTTTGTACTCAACGCCAAATTTCAACGAAATCTAATCGCTTTAAACCTATAACTCAATCAATTTATACTAAAGATAGCTAAATCAATTGAGTTTTAAATATAAGGCTTAATTGCACTTTTGGCCCCCTATCTTTTCAACAGTTGCGATTTTGGCCCTATAACTAATTAAAATACAAAACAGCCCCCTATATATTGGATCTTTGGCAGTTTTGGCCCCCAAAGTCACTTTTGACTTAGTCTTCGCTGACGTGGTACCCCCTAACTAATTACACGTGACACCTCACTTAAGCTATACAAATCATGTTTTACCATGAGGCTTACTAACCAAATTTCTTGAAAATAACCATATTACTAATCAAGACATCTTTCAAAGTAGATGTTTTGTGAAACAGTATGGTTGTTTATCGAATTTGTTTGCAATTCAACGTTGATTCTTGTCAGATTATAAGCCAGAGACCATAATCTTTGATTTTTTGTCTTTAACAAGCTGTTTCAAGTCATTATCGATCTAGATAATAGTAATTAATGGTTAATACAATCTGATTGAGAGGCTATTTAAAACTCAAAACTCTGAAATCCTCCCTCACACTTCATAGCTTGTCTTCTCTCTCTTTATTGTTAGAGATAGTAAATTTATTCTTCAAGTATATCATTTGATTTGACTCTTCCTTAATTTATTTTTAAAAAAAGGTTTGAGCATGTTTTAGTCCTTTGTGTTTTCCGTCTCAGTTTTAATCCTGATTTTTAATTGAACTTAACAAAATCTGATGTGGTGCTTATTTTATTGACCTAACAAGAATTAGTAGTAAAAACACCAAATTACTTTTAATTTTCAATTATTTTAAAAATACCTAACACCCAAATTCCCTTATCTACATCCATCATATTCTTATCTTGATAATCTGAAACCCAACATTGAAGTTTTTTTTCTCATATCTTTAATTGCATATCATAGATGACCTAAACATATGAATAATTGATTTATTATTTCTCGACACCACAATCAATTTTAGATTCGTAATTTCTTAACAATTTTGTAATCTTTTCCTTAAGCGGATGCAAATTTGAACCATTCTATGTACAAAACATTATAATTAACTTGATCTTTACTATTTACAATCATGTGTTTTTTTAGACAACTATTTACAATCATGTTATTGAACACAATGTAGCAGACCATGAAAAATCCAAAAAAATATATAAACAATAGATTTATAGATTTAACCTTCAGTATTAACACTAAATTTCAACCAAATCGCATCACTTCAAATTTAAAGATAGCTAAATCCGTGGCGTTTTAAATTCAAAGTGATGAGATTTAGGTGAAATTTGACGATAAATACTGAATAAAAGTTTTAGAAATTTATTGTTTATATTTCTTTTGGATTTTTCATGGTCTTGTACCTTTTGTTCAATATGCAAGATTGTAAATGATAAAGATTAGGACGAGTATAGTGTTTTTTTAAGACATAATGCTTTAAAATAGCATTCTTATTAGGAAGATATTACAAGATTTATGAAATCACCAGTTTTAAATTGAACTTGGTGCTCAAAAATAAAAAATGATCGATTCATATGTTTGGATCAACCTTGAGATGTAACTAAAGGAATCAGTTGATGTATTGAGCAAAAAAATGTCAATTGTTAGGATTCGGATGATCAAAATGATGAATGGAGATGAGGGAAATTTGAAATTAAGGTTTTACGTTAAAAAATTGAGAAATCGATTTTTTTTTACCACAATTTATGTCTAGAAACATGGCACCAGCTATCTCAAGCTTATGCCCACTGGGCGTGCCAATTTGTTGGCGTGGAAATCTTTTCTCCCAATAAATGAATCAAATGATCAATCTAGAATTCAAGCTAGATCCTTAGGGGCTTTTACAATAAATGAATGTCATGTGCTTTCTAACTTTCATAAAGTCATCTTATGCAAATTTCTTCTTATATTTTCGATGCCGAAGAACTATCAATAGTTGTTAGGAAGACTTCCTAAAGAAAATGTTCTTAGGAAGACTTCTTTGAAACATTTTGATATGGCAGTTTTGAGAGTTTATACATTTAGAAAATTCTAATGGTCATGGATGTTTTTCTTTGAATTTCTTCACGTTCATCTTTAAAAATAATAGTCCTAGAACTCTTGTGATGTTGACAACAAATTAATACAACCCAATTCGAGTAGGGATTACACTCCAAAAATTAAGAGAGAAAACTAGAGATAAAAGAAAGGAAATTCATTATATTTTTCATTGATTCTAATAATGAGGCATACAATACTTATATAGATTTGTGCATACTCATAATAAGATAACTACAACCACTACATAATAGCACTACTTAATAACTAACTAATAGAATATACCTAAAAGATACCTTCTAGAATAATGGTTGTAAAATGACAACAATGGTTCACAATGGCCTAGCAGCCTTGGGGAATGATTTGCAAGACACTTTGTATCACAAATTAATGACTCAAATACTTTGAAATACTTAATTCCTCAATTCCCCAAGGCTGCTAGGCCATTGTGAACCACAATGGCCTTGCAAATCATTCCTCAATTCCTATCACAAATTAATGACTCAAATACTTAATTCGAAGAAATGGTAGTGTAGTTTAAAAAAGACGATCAATTAGATATAAAATCTTCAATCCGAATTTGCATGCAACAAGCATATATTTCTCCAATTATAGAAAATTTAATTAAGAATATTTTACATGTGCTGAATTAGGGGTGTGGTTATCATGCATAAGGATTCCTTATGCAGGGTGCATAAGTCCAGCCCATTAAGCAGTGGGGGCCCAACATAATTCCTCTCCTTCTCCTATACCAAAAAAAACGTGAAAATCACCA
>Ga0315915_1008295_pt1 | contig 12174 bp, 10 predicted proteins | sample MpolbnodulesMG_FD_207738 | JGI IMG/M metagenome (GOLD analysis project Ga0315915, IMG submission 207738) | Medicago polymorpha root nodule microbial communities from Los Angeles, California, United States - branched nodules | ecosystem: Host-associated > Plants > Roots > Nodule | place: USA... | reverse complement strand
AAGGGTATAGAAAACGTCGAACGAAGGAGAAGAAAGGGAAAGAGTTATATTAGAAAGTGATGGGAATAGAGGAGGTGAGGTGGTTTTGTTAGTGTGTGTGTGACGCTTCATCATAGGCTTGTACGTAGACTTTTGCAATGGTTGATCTTCTTGCCGAATGATTTCAAGATGAAATGTACCAAAGTTTCAATTTTATACTGTGACACTCAAAACGCATTACGCATTGCAGTCAATCCAGTTTTTCATTAGAGAATAAAGCGTCTTGAGATAGACTCCCATTTTATGAGAGACAAAGTTCAAGATGGAATCATGAAGCTTCTTCATGTTTCAAGTGCAAAACAAGCAGTTGACTTCTTCCACAATATACTGGTTATGTTCTGACGGGGAAGGTACAATGGAAGTGAATGTCAAGAATCAAGATAGTCCACAATAGAAATAGCGTGTGATAAAAAAAGTTTGACATGACAATGGCACTTCTCTTATCTAAATGTTGACTTGTCATACATTTTTCAGAATTTTCCCCTGAATCGTTAAAAATGTCTCATCATTTTGTCAATGATCAATGTGAATTAAATATCTTTGACTCAAACAATTGACTTTGGTTCTAATTATTTTTTGGCTTAATTAATGATTTGGTCCTTAAGTTATTTGTTGGTTACATTTTGGTCTCATAAGTTATTAACGTTACAATTTGGTCCCTTAAGTTAGTATCTGTTAGCCAAATAAATCATCATCATCGGTCTTTTTCTAAAACGTTAAATAGGCACATGTGAACGGTGACGTGACAACTTGCAATGTGTATCCACGTTAGACATTGGGTAAACGGTTTTGACGGTGGGATTGATTTGGTTGACGGAAGATGACTTAAATGGACCAAATTGTAACATTAATAACTTATGGGACTAAAATGTAACCAACAAATAACTTAAGGGATCACATCACTAATTAAGCCCAAATTATTTTTTCTTTTTTTTTGACTATGGATTAAATTGTTGATGCTCTCATTTTTGTGTCTGAAATTAATTAAATTTAATATTTCTTAGTTACATTAGTTATTCCAAGACAGTTTTAGGTGTATGATAGAAGATTTTTGTATTTTGGTATATTAATAATTTTAAGTAATAAATTGATACTACCCAATAATACTCTCATAACTCATAAGTGCGTTTACATGCATTAAGAACTTTCCTTGCCTCTAAAATTTCAAATATACAATATATATGTTCAGACTCTCTACCTGTAAATTATTGACAAATATATATATATATATATATATATATATATATATATATATATATATACACTTCTTCTCTTTTCCTTGTTAATAATTTTTTAAGATGAGCACATTCTCTCAAATTTTCTTCCTTTCACTCATTCTCATTTGGTTCATATCTCTAACAGCTTTTGCAGCTACTACTATTCACCCTGATGAAAGTATGATATTTATTTCCACCATAGCTCCCAAATAATACACAAAGTTCATTTCTCTGATCATTCTTTCTAGATTTTTTTTTTTTATCATGTTTGCTTAAATATCATGTATTTTTTTGCTAATATATAAATTATGAATATATATTTGATGACATGTGATTGTAGTTTAGAATAATTTTCAGTACTTAGCTGATAGCTCTGAATTGTATGTATATATAGAGAAAGCTCTCGAAGATATAGCTGAATCACTTGGTAAGAAAGATTGGAACTTCGACATCGATCCATGCAGTAACAAACCTAACTGGGTTACAGATGTATCAAACAATGTCACCTGTAACTGCTCTATGGCTGGTGACAACTTCTGCCATGTGGTTTCAATGTAAGTATCTTTTCAATAGAAGTGAGCCTTTGCTACCAGCACTTCTAATATGTGTGTATACATGAGTTAGATCGGTTAACACCATCTGGTAAACTTAACTGCTATACTTATAGTTATACCCTACCATTAATATGTGTGTATACATGAATTTATATATTAAACTTAACTTTTTATGGTAAAATGTACATACAGAACTTTGAAAGGACAAAATCTCCCAGGCACTCTGTCACCGGAACTGACCAGGTTGCGTTACCTTCAAATTATGTATGTAAAACCTAAACTTTCCCCCACATCCAAATTAACTATATTATTTAACTTGTTTAATATCTTCAATCATATGTATCTATATAGTATTTTGCTTGAGAAACACTTTCTCTTCCTCTATTACAGTGACCTCTCTCGCAATTACTTGAATGGTACAATTCCGAAACAATGGGGCTCAATGATGAATATTAGTAAAATGTATGATTTTTCTTTTATTTTGATTTTCTACTGTTTTAATCAATCATTATTTGATGGATATTATACGAGGTCGATTGTTTAGTTCTTGACATATGGCTTCATAAGTTTTAAAACTTTGCATTCATTTTCAGACTTGTTGTAATTACTTGCAACGCAATGAGCTAATGAAAACATTTTTATTAATTATCATAGTGGTCTCTCCGGAAATCGGTTAACGGGTTCAATACCAGTGCAGATTGCAAACATACCTACTCTCCAAGACCTGTGAGTTTCTCATTACCCGCCTTACAGAAAAAAATTCCATTTATAAGTATGTACGTGTTCAATTTAAAGAGTTTCAGTAGAGGTTTTACTTGGATAGGGTGTTAAGGAACAATCAATTGTCTGGAAATCTTCCGCCTGAGCTTGGGAATCTAACCAAAATTCAAAAACTGTAAGCACTTCATTTTCCTTAAAATAATTTGGGGTCTAACTCATCCTTACAAATCCGGCTTGTAAGGTGAGGAGTGCCTCGTCTTTATAAACGTCCTCTTTATAAACTCTTCTCAAGAGTGCTATCTATCCGATGTGGGACTAAGTCCACCCCCTCAAAGTCAACACAATGAAGGTGTTGGAGGCTGCAATGAAGGCTAACCAAAGGTCACAATTTAGGCGACTAGAGGCGGACCGCAATTAAGGAGGAATTTCCAACAAAAACCGACTTTGATTACTATTGCTCAGTACCATAATTTAATGTTTTCTTTTACAATTATATATAGCGGACTTTCGTCTAACAATTTTACTGGAGAGCTACCTGCGACATTGGCCAAGCTCGCTACATTGCAGGATTTGTAAGCTTCAAATTTTTATGGTGACTTTTACAGATGACTAACTTCAAAAATAGTTTGTATGATGCTTCAAATTTTCATGTGCTCTCTGGATACAGCCGAATTCAGGACAACCAATTCTCTGGAAAGATACCTGATTATATTCAGAACTGGACAATTATCAAAACACTGTATGCAGGCTCCTTTTTTATTTTAAGTTTTCTTCAAAGTTAATTGTTTTTGTATCGCTTGACTTTTTAAAAGAATTATCAATGGTTACTTTAATCTTGACAGTGTGATTCAAGGAAGTGGATTAAGCGGGCCTATTCCTTCTGGAATTTCACTTTTGAGAAACTTAGTTGACTTGTATGTATGATAATTTTATATATGGTTAAAGAAAGAGATGAAGTTTAACATTCATCATAATTATGTTACTAATTTTTGATTCGAATGTGTTATTCAGGAGAGTTAGTGACTTAAATGGATCTGAATATGCACCTTTTCCGCAACTTTATAATATGACATTGCTAAACAAATTGTGAGTTGATTCCACTGCCTCTTTCAGAAATAGAAAAGAAGGAAAAAGGAGCAAGAAAGTCACTCATAATATATCGTTGTCTATCTTACTGTTTCACAGGATTTTGAGGAACTGCAACATCAACGGAACGCTACCTGAAAATCTTGGGAATATGACAACATTAAATTACTTGTAATTGCATACTTGTTACATTTTGTTTGACTATAGCTAACCATTTAAGTTTCTTTTGTTATGTTTTGCATATTCTATAACCTTCTCTGTTTTTTGTATGTCGTAATTTGCTTTTGATAGATATTACATTTATATAGATATCTATCTAATTATGTCATTGGAATGTTTTTCTATGACAAAAAAATTCTGTCTCTTGCTAACTCTTTCTCAATATATCTCTTTCAGAGACCTCAGCTTTAACAAATTAAGTGGAACAATTCCGAGGACCTATGCTGACATAAATTTGACATACATGTATGAAATTCCTCATAAATTCTTAGCACATTGTTTTGGCATATATTAATTTTAATCACATATACGTTGGCTTCTTTATGCTTACAACTCTAGTTTCAATCGATATACATGAACAAATGTCAACCTAATGGAGCTCAAGTTGTCCGGACCAAGTTTTAGTTGTTCTAGTAAAGGATGAGTCTTGATGGAATTTGATTAACTATATGTTGCAATATATAGTGCAAGGAATATTTCTGCCAATTATATTTTTTGTGTGTATAAGACAACAAAAACATCTGTCATTGGATTTCATTTCAAAAGATTAGGAAAATGTATTTGCACCTTTCTGATGCAACTTTTTTTGTCAAAAGGATCACATGCCCTTGCTGTCTGAAAAGGAAAAAATCTATGAGAAAGAAATTGACAATATATGAAGTGCTATAATGAGAGTCATCAAAGTAATAGGTTTAGTGGTTTTTTTTGTCATCATAAAAAACTACCATAAAAGAACGCTTTTCTGTACAAAAGGGTCCCTCAAAACAGTTACCTAAATCAATTCATTCCTTGATAGAGAAGAAGATATAGATATCTGTGATTAAAAATGAATAACTTGTTTCCTAGATTTCCACCTTTACAGATATTAAGATTTGCATATTAATATCTTGATATTCTTTTTTGGTAGATTTTTAACTGGAAACCTTCTCACTGGACCAGTGCCTCCTTGGAGAACGAGACCGAAAATCTACGTGTAAGTTATATCATTCTAAAACTACTTGTATGGTAAATTGTTTATCACCAAATAAAGCTTCAAAATATGATATGCAAATAATATCTAAAGCATTAAAGCTTTTTCCAAAAGTACTACAATTTAACTTTAATCCTTTATTTTTCTCCTCCTATTGAACTCTAGTGTTAGGTCCATATTCATTAGTTTAGTTTCCCTCGCAGCATAAGTTTATTACACCCTTAATTTCTTCTATCTCTGAAGTGTATAATATACTTTCACTTAGAATTTAGATTTGGCCTAACTTAACCCTTACAAAACCAGCTTGTCAGTTGACGACTACCCCTACTTCTAAACACATGTTTAGGAAATATCTCATCCAATGGGGACTCTTAATACACCCCCTTCCTATCCAAGACTAGGCATTTGGAGCGTGACCCGAGTGGCTTAATAGCAGTGACCTGATAGCGGGTGGCGATGCAACAGGTCTTGGGTAGGCTCTGATATCGTCTTAGAATTTGGATTGGATCTAACTCAACCTTACATAACTGAGTTGTAAGGTGGGGACTACCCCCACTAATAAACTTATCTTCATATGAGACTCTTACGACTTTTATAAAGCTGCAGCCTGTTGCTCGGAATTAATGTTTGGGCTGATTGCGAATGACTTTTGTTTCATGTCTTTGGTTTGCTTAATATTCTTTATCCAATATGTCATTTTGGTTACTATATTAAATGTATTTATATTGAAAATTTCTTTGTAGTCACCAAATTTTTCATTAAGTCTCTGATTGTTGTATTATTATGATAATCTGAATCAAATTTGATGACTTGTACATAGAGATCTTTCATACAATAACTTCAGCATCAGCGAAGGGAGTCAGATATGTCAAGATGAAAATGTGTAAGAATCCTGTTATTTTTGCACATTTATTTGTATACTAAAGAACCTTCCTGAGACACCCCACCTTCTCTTATGTATTGCAGGAACTTATTTTCTACCTCACAGGTACGAAATAACATGTAAGTTTGGTATTATAACTACTAAAACGATAATGTGCATATATATAAAGCTTTTTCATTTTCCCTCCTATTATACTAATCATGCTAACTTATTCTATTCCTGCCATCGTTCTCCTAGAGGAACAGTTTCATGCTCGAGATTTGAATGTCCCAAATGTGAGTTTCTTTCTTTCATCTTTGTTTGGGAGAACGAGTATATAAAAATAAAATCTCAAGGAACATATTTTTCTTTATTTCCCTAATATTTTTAAAGTTGCTCACACCACATGAACTTCTTAACCCAGCCTCATACTCTCTTTACATAAATTGCGGTGGAAAGCAAGAAACAGTAAACAAAACACGTTATGATGATGATTCAGATTCATCTGGACCAGCAAAGTTCCATCTCAGTCCAACACAAAATTGGGCATTTAGTACCACTGGTATATTTGTTGAAAGTAATCAACTTGGAGATTCCTACTCCCCGCAAAATATCGCTAAACTTACTATGGTGGATACTGAATTGTACATGAATGCTCGTGTTTCTCCTAGTTCTTTGACTTATTATGGGTTTTGCCTGGTAAATGGAAACTACACCGTAAATCTACATTTTTCTGAAATAATGTTCCCTGATGATCAAACGTATGGTAGTCTTGGAAGGCGTGTATTTGATATCTACCTTCAGGTACATGTTTAACAATTTTCTCTTGTCAGGTACATGAGTTTTTCTTATAATAGTCAAGTATTAAACATAGAAGAAAATAAACACAATAAAGTAGATAGCTTGCAGCCCAAGTAATTGTTAGAGGGCATTTTAGTCTTTGTACTTCATTCTTCCTTTGTTAGTTGAGTTAGTTACATAGCTTATGCTTGAACTCTATATATAGGTGTGTAACACTTTGATCAATAATGAGAATTTTCCCTCTTTCATTCCATTTGATAATATCAAGAGCCAAGTGATCACTAGGTTCCTGTATGGAGTTTGTCGAACTATCTTTCCAATTAAAATACGGAGAATATATCACAAACTTAAAAAATATTTGTAAAAGAGAATGATGATTAAAATATCTGTAGGTTGTAATTTTCATGAAGAATTAAGGTTGTTAATGAAATGCTGCAGGGAAAGCGGGTGCAAAAGGACTTCAATATTGCCGAAGAAGCAGGAGGAGTTGGTAAGAAAGTTATAAAACTGTTCACAGATGTTGCCGTTACTAGTAATACCTTGGAGATACGCTTATATTGGGCTGGAAAAGGGACACAATATCTCCCAAATAGATCAGTATATGGTCCTCTTATATCAGCTATATCAATCGAATCTGGTGGGTTATACTTGGCACATTCCTAACCTTATGCTATGATCTGCATGTTATGATCTAATATTGAAATTTCTTGTATAATAATAATCAAGCAGATTCTCCACCTGGAAGCATGTCTATAGGAGCAGTGGTTGGAATTGTGGTTACAGCAATAATTATTATCATTCTTGTATTTGGTGTAATTTGGTGGAAAGGATGTTTTGGAAAGAAAAATTCATTAGCAAGAGGTGTTTAAATATATAAATTTAATTTATTGCTATTATTATCAAACTTTTTGCTAACACGTGTTTTATTCAAGTAATGAAAACTAGACTTTTATTAGTGTAAGATCTACAAACGAGTTAAACAGACCTTTAATGTTTCTTTTACTTGAATTAACAGAACTGAAAAATTTAGACCTACAAACGGGTTTGTTTACCTTAAGACAAATCAAAGCAGCAACAAATAACTTTGACATTTCCAATAAGATTGGAGAAGGAGGATTTGGTCCCGTGTACAAGGTAATTTCCATAATATAATAAATCTGAGAGTCATGCTTTTATTTATCAACATCTAACAGCACATCATTTCTCAAAATGAAGGGATGTTTATCCAACGGGACATTGATAGCAGTGAAGCAACTTTCTTCTAAATCAAAGCAAGGGAATCGTGAGTTTTTAAACGAGATAGGCATGATTTCTGCTTTGCAACACCCTTATCTTGTTAAACTCCACGGTTGTTGTGTGGAGGGAGATCAGTTGTTGCTGGTATACGAATACTTGGAAAACAATAGTCTTGCTCGTGCTTTATTTGGTAATTTTTCCCATATCTACTTCTGGTTGCTATTTATGTGATAGTCTATACATTGTCTGACTTATCTTGTTACTATGTGATATCGTGCTCTTATTTTCATTACATTCACAAGTAAAGGTCCCGAGGAACATCAAATAAGATTAGATTGGTCAACAAGGCAGAAGATTTGTGTTGGTATTGCTAGAGGTTTGGCATTCCTCCATGAAGAATCAAGACTGAAAGTAGTTCACAGGGACATCAAAGCCACTAATGTGTTGCTTGATACGGACTTCGACCCAAAGATATCTGATTTTGGTTTGGCCAAGCTTGATGAGGAGGACAATACTCACATTAGTACTAGAATTGCTGGAACTTAGTGAGTAACTATAATTCTGGCTATCGCTTAGTATATTATAAAGTGCTGCAAAATGTTATCAAATTCAATTTAATCTGAACTTTTTAGATATAAAAGTATTATATCATGTTGTATACTGATATCAAGTTGTTGCAATGATATGATTTAATTATGCAGCGGATACATGGCTCCTGAATATGCAATGCATGGCTATTTGACAGACAAAGCAGACGTTTATAGTTTTGGAGTTGTTGCCTTGGAAATCACTAGCGGGATGAGCAACACCATGGATCGGTCAAAGGAGGAAGCATACCATCTTCTTGATTGGGTAACTTTATGATGTTCTTCCTTGGTCATGAAAATTTCATTTTTCACGGTACTATTGTTTTTTTTGTCATACATATATTGTTCATTTTTCAATCCAATGAGAAACATGATGCTAATTTTGAAAAGATACATATTTTTTTGTTGAAGTATTAATTTTCACTAGAATCACAATGAAGGGATAAAAAATTGATGTACTTTTAGTTTCTCTAGAAGAGTGAATGTACTTTTAGGGATCAAACATGTCATAGTTACTGTCGATTTCAAATAAAACTGTTTTTCTTTCAACAGGCGCTGATGTTGAAAGAGAAAGGTAACTTAATGGAGCTAGTTGATAGAAGATTAGGTTCAGATTTCAACAAAAAGGAAGTCATGGTAATGATCAATGTGGCTCTCCTATGCACCAACGTCACTTCAAACCTTAGGCCGTCTATGTCTTCAGTGGTAAGTATGCTTGAAGGAAGGACTGTGGTTCCAGAATTTGTGCCAGATTCAAGTGAAGTAATGGATGAAAAGATGATGGAAGTAATGCGAGAGAATTACTATCATCAGATTGAAGACACTAAGATAAGCAAGTCACAAACACAGAGTCAGCGTTTATTAAGCGATGGACGGACAGCTTCATCTTCATCAGCTTCAGACCTTTATCCTATCCAAAGTGATTCTTCCTATTGGGATGAATGAAATTAAGAGTGTTTATTGAACCATAGTTACCTCTGATAGCTTGATGTCCTGTGATCAAACCTTGATGCATATCATCAAAACTGAGTACTACCACAGTCCATATTTATAAGACAGGTAACAGTAGTATAATCAATGTGTATGATTTGTGTAAGACTATTACTAATCTGTCATTGGTGTAATAGATGTGTTTGATTTTGAATTTTGATGTCCTAACCTAAATTAGTAGTATTAATTAATAACGGTTAAATTTAGAAAAATAATATTAAATGTATCTAGTAATTTGCAATGAAGCTTATATTTAGGGACACTTTTTTTTTTCTTTTACAGGGGTCTACGTATATGTTTGAATAAAAAAAAATCAGGACTCCTTTGTTTTCATTAACCACTTTTTGTCATTTTCATCCAAAATCCGTTTTGTAGAATGCAGACTGCACCGAGGATTTTGTTAGTTTTAGTTTTACAACATGATTTAGCAGATTATTTATTATTAGTTAAAACTTAACTGGATCCCAGAAATTATGTTGGTCTCAACTTTATTTCTGGAAAGTGTGTCAGCATTTTTTATTATGTTATACTTGCATGTTCTGAATTTCAAATTTGTTTTCCCAAACTGGAGAAAATTGAAATTCTGCCTATTTGATGTTGTTTGTAGTCATGTTTTGCAAAAATTGAATTTTCAATCACATTAGCTACATAATTGATCTGAAATAGTTCCGTGCACTTTTGAAGCCTTGCACTTTTGTTCATCCAAATATCGTGATTGTGTGATTTTGGTCCCTTATATATATTTTCTCCATCTGTGATTCAATAGTCCACTCTCATTTTTCACCCTAAATTACACTCATGAGACATCATTTATCATCATAACACCGAACTCTCGTAGCTAGTGTGACTTCTCTTTATAATTAAACATTAGAAACATTGAGTAGAGAAAAGTGCCAATTGTAGTTTTTGATTGGAAACATAAAAAACACATTGATTGAATGTGAGGTAAAGATGCAAATAACAAAAATTATATGTAAAATCTGTAAATATAATTCCATGTTTGATTTAGTTAATGGGCCTCACCTCCAATTTTGTAAAGGGTGGCATAGGCCTCATCTCCAAAGAGACTTATAAATAGAGACAAAACTAGTGCTCAATTTTAAATATATAAACCACAGTTTCATCACAAGACATAGTGGCAGGACATCAAACTGGAAGATGCCATTATGTTTCAACAAACACTGTTAATTTGTTTCCTCCCAATAGGAAGAATCACTTTGGATAGGATAAAGATTTGAAGCTGATGAAGCAATACATTGGCTATCATTTAATAAACTCTGACTTTGTGTTTGTGACTTACTTATCTTATTTGCTTCCTTCTGATAGTAATGTTGTCTCATTACTTCCAACTTCTTTTCATCCATAACTTCATTTGAATCTGAAACAAATTCTGGAACCACAGTCCTTCCGTCAAGCATACTTACCACCGACGACATGGAGGGCCTAAGGTTTGAAGTGACATTGGTGCATAGGAGAGCCACATTGATCATCGCCATAGCTTCCTTTTTGTTGAAATCTGAACCTAATCTTCTATCAACTAGTTCCATTAGGTCACCTCTCTCTTTCAACAAATGTGCCTGTTGAAAGAAAAAAGCTAAGAATATTTTGATTTGAAACCCAGACCATTTACAAGAATGATGTCACTAGCATGTAACTTAGATGGTTCATGATATTAAGATTTTAGAAATTGACAGTAACTCTGAAGTGTTTTGTAATTTTTCAAGAGAGATTAAAGTTACATCCTTTTCGGATCCCTTTCATTGTCCTTCCGGTGAAATGTAATACTTTAACAAAAAAAATCTCGTTATCAAAATTATAATTTTAAATCTTAATTGAAAATTAGTATTATTGCTAGGTTGATTTCTTCTTTTTGGTCGGGACGAGGAAAGGGATAAGAAAATGTCTTAGAATTCATATTTACGAAAAAATGAAAGAAAGTACATGAAATTTTAAATAAAAATAAACTCCGTGATTCATTATAAAACTTAATTCAAGAGAAAGAGTATTTATATGATGAGATAGAGCAGTAGACAGTTATAACCGTCCAACTGTTTACAGCAAGCAAGGCTATCTGCAGCTCTCACGGCAAAACAGAAAGGATCATCCCTTTAGGGGATACATGGTTTTATTCTAATTTGGAATTGAATCATTATATAAAATGAGCAATTCAAGATGCAAAACAATGTATCTGCTGATAGGACCATGGATAATCAAATTTATGTGAGAAATGGAGAGCATCATAAAGTTACCCAATTAAGAAGATAAAATGTTTCATCCAGCGACCGATAAATGATGTTGCTCCTTCCACTGACAATTTCCAAGGAAACAATTCCAAAACTATAAACATCTGCTTTGTCCGTCAAATAACCATGCAATGCATATTCAGGAGCCATGTATCCACTGCATATATAATTGAAAAATATCATTGAAACAACTTGATATCAGAATATTTTAAAAATATCATTTGAATTGAATTTGATAACTTTTTGCAGTACTTTTTAATAAACTCAGGGTGGATTCTAGGGTGAGGGTTCAACTAAGTCCCTCACCGGTGTACCAGTAATTTTGACTTTTAGATTAAAAAGACTCACACGATTTCCATACTCATTACCACACTAGATGTTATATTCCTCTCCCTTCCCCACCAAACTTCATACCTCTCTCACTGATGTTTATGGTTACTTTTTCTGCAAATAAAAATGGTTTTTTATTCTCTAAAACGTTTTTTTCCTCTCAGTATTTGCAGGTTGAGATTTACTTAACCCAATTGAATTAAAAAAAAAAAAAACAATATGAAGAACTTAAGAAGGTTCATAATAGATCGAGAGATGAAATTAGAATATTGTGTGACATCGTAGGGGCCATGAATTGAAGCCCGCCTCATATATATCAA
>Ga0315915_1008293_pt1 | contig 12176 bp, 6 predicted proteins | sample MpolbnodulesMG_FD_207738 | JGI IMG/M metagenome (GOLD analysis project Ga0315915, IMG submission 207738) | Medicago polymorpha root nodule microbial communities from Los Angeles, California, United States - branched nodules | ecosystem: Host-associated > Plants > Roots > Nodule | place: USA... | reverse complement strand
GACCCTGCCTGCGTACTAAAAATTTAAATTTCCCATACACCCGCACCCGCACCCGGTCAAATCGGCTTTTCCTCGTTAAATTCGGGGCGGGGGCGGCCGTGTCTGGCAGAGGCGGGTTTTGTTGCCATGTCTAGTTGAATGTTGAATTTGTATTAAAGTCTCACTTTGTTAAAGTTTTCAAGTGGTTAAAAGAATATACGACTTTTGGGTACCTCATCCCTTGAGATGATTTTTAAGAGTCGGATTCAAATTTATTTAAAATGGTATTAGAGTTGAATTAAGGATGACAATGTGAAAATCGAATCAAGACCTAGGTTCAACGTGAATATAGAAACTTATATGAATTTGAATCAAGAGCCACGTCATTGATCATTTGAACTAGTTTTTGATCAAGCCCCGTAAATAAACCACTTCGGAAAAAATTATTTTTATAAGTGGAGAGTGGTCAGGTAGTGTGTTTCATTTAGGCATGACAATGGGGTGGGGTGGGGACGGGTTTTACCTTCCTCGTCCCCATACCCTACTCTCATATACTTACATGTTACCCTGCCCATACTCAACGGAAATGAGAAATCGAATCTCATCCCCTCCCCCGACGGGTTCGGGTATACCCGCCTCATACCCATCCCCCACAGTGGATAATTTTTTAAAAATAAAAACTAAAGTATTTTTCAGCCCCGAGCGCAATGTTGTAATGCATTATCCAAGAAAGAGATGATGACAATTGATGGCTATGATGATGAAGAAGAGAAAGGCCGAGAATGTGTGATATGTAAGGAGATAAGAGAAAGTTATGATAAGTGTGTGTCATCTGAAAGACTGAGACTCTGACTATGTGAGTGAAATGATATAGGGTTCCGGATTTTATTTACATAAAAGGGATAATAAATTGATTTTATACATTCGGAACGAGTTTGGGTATGGGTTCGAGGTGGGTACCAATATCCCTGTTACCCGCCCCGTATCCGTGTTTTGAAATCGGGTAAAACCAAACACATACTCAAACCCAGTCAAAACAGAGAAAATTCGTCAAAATGGGTTTGATTCGGACGGGTACCCGCGGATATGAGTTTCGTTGCCATGCCTAGTTTCATGGATGTCTAGTGATAACCGAGATGCAAGTGCATGAGGATGAAAATTGTTGTTTGAAGGGTAACATACCTAACTGAATGGATGAAACCACACTACAGAAGAAGATTGTTGATACATCGTGTATGAGTAGGAGTCTCACATTGAATAAAAAAATGAACGTTAAGTAATATATGTATGTATATAAATGAAATAATTGATATATCTAGTGCCTTACAATTTTCGGTTGAAAAAAATATTTATAAACTTAATATCTATTGCAAGCACTTTTCAATTCAAAGATTAAGTTTATAAATATTTTTACAAATGAAAAACTAACTGAATTTTTTTAACAGATAATATACATTTGAAACGAATTTAAATATCAAATCTTTGATATATGTCCAATTACTTAAATTTTACATAAAGATTAATATGACATAATACAATGATTGAATTTCTTGATTAATAACACATTCATTCCTTTTTAAATGTCCCTTTCGTTGAATAAAATAAATGTTCATGTTTATTTTTCGTTTTCAATGTTTAATACAACACTGGTTATTGGTTGGCCAACAATAATTTTAGGTATGTATGATTTGCTAAAGAGTATATATTAGTCAAAAGAACAAAAGACAGAACCAATGTAACACAAGGCAGAACACATAACAAACTTTTATAATATTGAATAATTTTTTTATCTTATACAATTTTTAGTGGACAAAAAGTAATTATTTTTGTATTTTGGATAACTTATACGTGAGACAAAAAGTTGTGATGTGGTTTAGTAAGGGACATAAATTTATGTTTTTATCATGTACCTTGCCTCCAGTTTGTGTTATCCCAGAAACAGTTTTACAAATCAAACATTGTGTTGGGTATTTGTATTGGCTGCATTATTGCTAAAACAAATATCCTTGTTGTGTAAGTTGGAACCAATGTTCCAACATGTGGTTAGGCATCCCTGTAAAATGTTGGATACAATGTTCCAACATCCTGGCACGGTTCAGTGTGCCTGAGTTCATGCCTATTTGTACGCGTGCTCTTTATTGTTTAAGGAAACAATATTTCCTTATCTTATTGACCAAACAACGCGCATATCTTTACAGGAATCAGTTGTGGAATATTTCTAAAGTAGTATTTTTATTTTAGGAAATATTTGTTTTGATTCTTGTTTTGCAGATTAGCCGAACCGATCTGCTATGTGCTGAAGCCCAACAACAATATTTAGCCCAAGCTGCTTCATTATATAAGGGAGACTTCAAGACCTAATTGATCATTCAAGCCGTCATACTAAAAAGTTTAGATTTTTAGGGTTTTAAGTCTACATGTGCTCTACTCTTGTATTGTTTGTGATGCAGGTTTAGAACCTTTTGTGAGCCTTTCTTGTATCGTTTGTGATACTTGTTTAGGACTGTTTGTGTGAGTTTGGTACTCTTGTATACTACACCGAAGTTGTGAAACAAGGTGTTAGTTGTTGTGTTTGAAGGTAACTTCGTCGTTTGAGTTTGTGTTTAGGTCTGATAGGTCATAGGAGCTGTGATTGACCATAGGATAGTGAGATGGGATCTCAGATCTAGGAGTTCCTAAGTTGAAATCTATACGGGTAGGTCCTAGGTCTTTAGTGTAAACGAGGAGTTTGTTGATTCCTATAGAATAAGGACTACACTAGTGGATTTCCTTCCTGACTTGGTAGCCCCTAGAGTAGGTGTGTTTGTCACTGAACTGGGTTAACAAACTCACTGTGTTCTTTACTTTCTTGTCATTTATTTTTCTGCGTTTTATTTGTTTATTTGTGTGATGTTGGAACATTAACCGGAACATCTGCCTACTGTGTGTCTGGCGTTGAAACATCGCATAAAACATTATAAAACCTGTACGCTAGAATTACACATTGTACAACTGGAGTTGTCATGTCCTGTCCTTCATTTTTTTAGCAGATCAAATGCACCCTTAGGGAGCGTGTGATATGTTAAACACTAATTACTTGACAAAACAACACAAGACAAAACATGACAACAACATATGATAAACTTTTATGATATTGAATAATTTTTTGTCTTATATCTATTTTTGGTGGGCAAAAGATTATTTTTGTATTTTAAACAACTTGTCCGTAAGACAAAAAGTTGTCTTGCGGTTTAACAATAAATTTATATACAATTCTTTACTTTTTGAAAGGAACCGCCGATATAGTACAAACCAAATTAAGGTGATAACCATATATTAAAATTATTTTCAATAGGTAATGCTATTGCTTGTTTGTTCCCTGCCTATGTATCCACTGACAATTCTTTTAGATTTTGTGTGTTCCCACCAATGCTAGATTAAGATTGCATCAAAATTGCTATGTGGACAACTTAATGCTTGAATAAGGCCAAAAGTAGAAAAATATTTTAAGCTAAAGAGGGAAAGCTTCTTTGTTGTTTGTTCCAGTTACAATTTTACATTAATTAAAACCTAGGAAACGTGGGCCATGTATTCTTTAATCATGTTAACTCTTTGTGTTTTTTTGAAAGGATGTTAACTCTTAGTGTTCTTAATATTTAAATTCTTAATTACTCTCTATACATTGGGTTAGATTTTGATAGCTCAACCAACAAATGCTCCAAATCCAAAGAGAATATCAAACAGGAGTACTTCTGAACCAACTATATCAAAGAATATAATCGGCATGCAATATCAAATAATAAAGATATATCGACAAAGTCATGTTTTCCAGCGAAGATTAGTAATCAATAAAGTCGGTAAATACTTAGCGTTAATAATTTTGTTAACCAAAAAACTATGTCTTGGTATGAATTCAATTCCTTTGTATTAGAACTCGAAATAGAGATTACACGAAGACGTCACCATTAAAATTTATTGAGCTCCTTTTATCTGAACTCTATCCAGTTTCAATTATAAACAAAAAGTTCACGTTTTAGATTCATTCAATAACTATGTATTTAGTTTGTATTATAGACCATAGGTTATTGAATGAATCAGTGAACTTTTGCTTATAATTGAGACCAGAGGAACTACCAAAATAAGTGTTTGATGTTTAGTTTTAGATGAAGGTAAATCAGAACAGTTTCCTCTGCACTAACACATATCTGTTTTGGTGATTCTGTATTTTATTTGTAGGTTCCGTTTCTGTCATTTAGTGTTGGAATCTAGTTGTTGCTACATATCTTACTGTCATGTCATTGTGCAGTTGTTTTCATGTTATATTTGCTATACTTTTTTAATAGTCTTTTTTCTTATGAAAAATATGAGAACCTCTTGAGTGTTTTTGCATGACTTAGTCATCATGTCTAGGCTATGTCAAACTTATTTATTAACCAAATTAAGATAAAAGACTTCAAATCAACTAAAAGCTTATAGACCTGTTTCACACACACATATATATCGTTTAGATCAAATATACTGATTTATTTAATTGCATCTAAATAATATACTAATATACTTTTGTTGATAATATATTACTTTTCTTAGGGGACATATTAATTAAAATGTGTTAAAATTATCAACTTGTTGATGTTTCTAAAGTATTCTATATAAATAGATAGTATACCTAAATATATCATCTTTCAAAAGACTTTATTACATATTTGATTTAGACATTTAAACAGACTTTAGGGCATTTGGGCTTTCAAAAATAAGAAGCCAAATATTAAAAGAAAATGTCTATTCTACTAGGTAAACAAAAGTATCATCAATTCTAAACCTTGATTTCGTATTTGGGTAGAACATAACTCTTTGTTTGGTTGTTTAGTGTTTCCGCTAGTTCTAGACTTGTGTCTGAGAAATTGAGACTAGATGTAGAGATGACAATTTGATCCATATTCAATGGGTACCTGCGAAAAATACTCATAATAGGTAGGGTAAAAATTCACATAATAGGTATGGAGATGGATGATTATCCGCAAAAATGAGCGGGTATGGGTGCAGATACGGGGACCATAGTAACCACCATGCTCCATACCCGCGTAATATATATTCCCCTTATATTATTATAGAAAAAATATATGTATATTAATTTTTAAAAGAATACATCCTTTAAAAAATACAATTTTCAAAAAAAATACATGTTAACCTATGATATATTTAAAATGTTTATTTATAACATAATGCAACCACAATGTTAATATATCAACAAAGATATGAAATCATGTATGGTGAATAATACTATGGTCACAAATCTTGATAAAAAATTAACGTCACCTAACAATTTTATCAAACTCCTCTTACTTTTTTCTTTTATTGATAAAAATATTTCATAACTATGTAACAATCTTTGAATTTTTTTTTTTAATTGTGTTAATATGATATGATAATTTTGTATTGGTCGATTTATTTTTAGTAAAAATGCGGGTAACGGAAACAGGTACTGAGGTGGCTGGAGGGTACAAGCACGGATACAAATGTTGCTATCCACACCAGTATGAGTCCAAATACATGTTTTTTTTAAAGTGTGGGTATGGGAACGGGTACTATAGTACTCTGCCTAGACCCTACCCATTGTCATCCATAACTAAGGATGAATTGTATTCTCCTTATTTTACCTATGCATTTTCATATATCTCATATTTATTAGAAGGGTAACATGTGTACTGATAAGCTTTCTAATGTTGATTTTTCCGTTTAGTGTTATGCTTGATATGACATTTCGCCTCATATTTGAGAGGATTTTTACCTTAACGGTTTAATCTTCCTTTCTTTCGTTTCCGTTTATGTTTTCCTTAAATTTCGGCCTCGTCCACCTATGTGTATTTCTTTTTTCCCTATTTTTTAATAATATTTTTGAGGTGTGGAAGGTGCTTGTTGTCTTGTTAATGTGACAAAGTAGTTGGGATGTCATTAACGTCGTTGCACTTCTAAATTTGTGAGAAAAAGAAGAAAAAAGGTTAAATACAACTCAAACATATAAGACACAAATGAGACACATACCAAATAACACATCATAACTTATTTAAATGTCTAACCCAAAACATATTAATGTTTTCCTTGAGGATACATGCATCAAGAAATAAGTTAAGCTCATAGAATCATATTCCAAAGGTTTTTGTTAGGCAACAACTATAAAATCCACAGTAGTAGTGGGCCATATATGTGTACTACAGAAATGTGTGATAAAGAGAGCTTGATTCAAACAACTCAAAATTCAAATTAATAATGTTTGTCAGTAGTGTCTTATTCCAACTAATCAGTGCCTTCATTCCAAACAGTAACCTCCCACTCACAATCTTCCTCTATTTAAACACCACCTTCTTTTGGTGCAACACAACACACTACAAAAATCTTATCATAGGCCAAATATTGTAAGCACAAGAAAATTAAGAAAAGAGAGTCATGTCTAGCCAAAGAAACTCAAGAGATTCAAAGTTGAAAGAGAAACAGATTAATGATCTTGTGTCAAGGTTACAACTACTATTGCCTCAGCTGAACCAAAGAAACAACTCAAGGGTATGATTAATTTGATCATGTCCAAGAAACTAGTGAATTCATATTTGCATGCTCTACATAATTAATTACATACATTGTTTCCAATAGTTAATTCCATAACCAATTTTCCTTTGAAAAAACCAATTTTACTTTGTATATATAGCTAGACAGACATATGGTGGTTGCAATAGTAATGACATCTTTAGCTTAATTTATTTTTAAAAAATACATAGGTTATTTTCACCAACCTAAAGTTTATTTTTCATCCTAAGTTACTATAATTAATATGATTTTTTTTTAATTATTTTGATTATATAAGAAAATAATTTTACCTTTGGTTTGTATTACATGACAAAGTTGTAAGTAAAAGACGACAATTTGCACCTGCACTAAAGTTTTGGCTTGGAACCATGAATGTACCTGCACTAATGTTTTGGCTTGGAACCATGAATGTTACAAACCCATAAATTGTATGATTCATACATATATGAATAATTACTTCATATTCTACAATTTACAACCTGTTTATCACGTTTATCACCTTTGAATTGTGTAAGGAAAAAACAACTAATTAAAGACAAGTTTAGATTGCAATTGGAATTTTGCTTGCAAGTTAGTACGTAATTAGCTTATAATTGATAAAGAGATTGTTTCTACAAACTGAGTTTGGAAGCATTTGAAAATGTGGACCAATTTTTTCCACAAATCTACCAATTGTTTGGCTTATACGACTTCTTTCACTTGAAAAACTTGAATAAAATCATAATAGTATATCGTTAACATAAAATCATACTATTTATGCCAACAACACACTATTTATCATACTATTTTGTGCACGCTATTAAGTTGAAATTTTTATGCATTTTAATAAATCTATGTGTGGCATGCATAATTTACTAAATTATGTTTAAATTTCTACCCATAAAAAGATATGTTTTGAAAAAGTATGTTATTAACACTCTTCATAGTTCATAGAACGAAAACAACAAAAACATAGACCCGAAAGTATAAAGGGGACTGAGTTTAAATCATCTCTCAAATTGATATATAAACAATATAAAGTTTCATCTCAAAAACAATCAGTTTTTTTAAATAAAACAATTATTTTCCTAAAAAAAAACATTTTTAAAAAATATTAAACCTAGATACAGTGATGCACTCTATAAGCAACATTCTTAGGTTCATCTGACAAAGACATAATTTTTGTTCATATCCCTTTAAAATTGTTAGTGTGACCTATATTATCTTTTCTGCCAAAAATAGTAGGAACAATACCTATATTTTATCTTTCTTTATTTTTTGGGTTAATCGAGTAAACAATCTCTCGTCTCTGTAAATATTCAGAATTTCATTTTTAGTCTCTACAAAATAAAATCGTATTTTTTAATCTCAGTAAAATTTTCTATCAGCATTTTTAGTTCCTGTAAAATTTTCCATCAACATTTTTAATTCTTGTAAAAAATTTCCGTCAATATTTTTGTCCTTAAAATCCGAAAGGAAAATGTCACATGGACTAAAAAGTGTGATTTTATTTTGTAGGGACCAAAAACAAAATTCTGAATATTTATAGAGACCATTTACTTAATTAACTCTTGTTTTTTTAAATGCCAAATTATAATCTAAACATAGATCAACAATTTTTTTTATGGAATTATGTACCCGCCTTTCTTTTTCTTTCTATAACAAGTAGTTTTTGTTGTGTTGCAGCAATCAGCATCCAAGATCTTGCAAGAAACATTGAATCATATTAGGAGGCTGCAGAAAGAGGTGGAAGATCTCAGCGAGAGGCTAACACAATTGATGGATTCTGTGGATATCAATGATAATGACAGAAGAACTTTAGAGAACTTTTTTCAATATTAATAATAACAAATTAGTCCTTTTTAATTATGCAGTCTATTGTCTACCTATTGCCTTTTCTCTCTTATGTTTCCTTCCCTTATAGATTGTGATGTGGCTACAAACCCATCATGTATATGTATGTATATTGTTCAATAAAATTTAATAATTAAGAACAAGGATTTAGTTGTCTGCAAATCCAAGTTCAACTGACAAAATGTCGAAATTGTTAGATCGGACACAATGATCGGGGTTCGAACCCCGGTACCTACACTTGTATGTGTGAGTTTATAATGGCAAAAGGATTTAGTCTATCCTCTAAAAAAAACAAGGATTTAGATTATATGCATTGTGATGGTAAAAAAAACAGGGTAATAGTCCTTTTAATCCTTGAATGTGTAAGGAGTAATCACAATAGTCCCTCAATATATTAAAATTTTAAAATAGTCAGTGATTGTGCACTTTATTAGTCAAAATAGTTTATGACGCTAAAATAATCCCTCAATATTCACAATAACGCTTTTCATATAGGGATTAAAATGACAATAATTAAGTACTTATAAGGATTGATATGACAATAAGCAAGTATATTGAATGAATAATATGACAATATTAACGAAATATTTTTATATCAGGGACTACGTTGACTAACGAAGTGCACAATCAGAGACTATTTTGAATTTTTGATTTATTGAAGGACTATTGTGGCTACCCGTTATACATTCATGGATCAAAATGACTATTACTCCTAAAAACAATTATACATTAATGGTATCTCACCATATAAATATTTTGTAAAGATAATTTAGAAATATATAAAAGCGGTATCATCTACCAAAAAAAAAAATATAAGCGGTATTATAATATAATTTGATTGGATGTATTATGTATGTATGTTTACAAAAATTACACTATTAATACATAAAAATTCATCTCAAAAGAGTAACAGTAGTAAAAACAAAAAAATATTAAGTTGTATTATGTCTATTGATCACATTGATTTTCATTGGTCCATGCATGAAATGAAATGTTCTTCTAGTATTTATGAAAATTCGTTTTTTTAGGCTATGAAAATTAATGACAAGACTCCTCTAAAATGAACAATTCATTTTAGAGAGTAATTAATCGTTGATAAATAAATTAATGGTCTGTATTATGTTGCACAAACATAAAAATTATGTCTGGTTAAAATGTCAACTCTTAATTTATTTTTCACTTTAATAATGACTATTCACTTTAACGAAGTCAAATCCATAAAATAAGTATTCGTACATAAGTTAACTTTTAAAAGAATAAAATAAATATAGAAGTATGTGTGTGGTGGAGGTTTTGTGATGTGTGGTGGCGGTGATGCAGTAGGGAGACGGAGCATCAGAATCGTTTCTTACTGTTGTTTTCGGTGATGTCTAAACGGTGGCAAAATGGGTGGTGGCCAACAGGAGGGTTAGCGAGGTTATTGGTGTTTGCGTGGTGTGATGGAGATAGTTGCTTGCGTGATGGTTGGGGTTTTTTGGAGGTGTGGTTTTTGCGTGGTGGTATGGATGGGGTAGGCTTGGATTTTGTTTATGTTGTTGTGCGGAGGGTTGTCTTCGATTTAAGTGTAATTTCACTGCTTTCGAAGATAGTCATTTGTTAATGTTTCTTGTGGGTTTTTCAGATTTTGTCGTAGATGCACGAGGTTTACAATTGGGGGCTCCCATCTTTCATTTGTATGTTTCTATTTTATGACTCTAGTCCTAGCACCTCTTGTGCTGGTCAGGACTCATTGTGATTTTAATAAATTTCATTTTAGCTTCTTAAAAAAAATATTTTTTTAAGGAGCTTTGAACCTTTTTATATAACGGTTTAGCTAATCACTTTGTAAAAATGCCAAAGGACTTTATCATTTTGAGGAATGTTGAATGACAATTCCACCAATTTGCTAATAAAAACCAAAATAGTTCATATTTTCTTGCTAACGAAACAAGACCAAGAATAACATTGTTCCTCATGTTCCATATACTCCAAGTAGAAGATGCCAAATCAAATCCTTCACTTTCTTAGTTTTTTTTTTTTGGGTGGTGTCATTTCTTAGTTTTCTTTCCTCTGACCAATTTCCAAAAAATTAAGAACCCACTCAAAAATATGTTTCCAAATCTCCTAAAGCAGAAGATACAAGCATAGGTGTATTGTCTAGCAAAACACCTCTCTTAATCAAGAACCCAACTTCACTTGTCCTCTTGGTTGAAAGGACAAATTCCAACAATCAATGGTTGGATAAAAATTAAAATTAAAGGAATTACTTATTTCTAATCAACATGTTTATAATCCTTAGCTATCATATAATTAAATCAACATAAACAATAAACATGTTATCAAAACCAAAATACTTACTCCCTCAAAAAAAAAAAAAAACTTGTATCATACCATGTTAATGCAAGATGACGAATGCAGAAGCGTATGTGAAGAATCCACAGAGTTTTGATTGAAATGGTATTCCAAATTATGACGTTGTGATCTTCTGATTGTAGATTCATTAGTTTTGTTTTAGTATTGTGAATTCAAAGAAATATCATAATGAAGATTTTACTATATTGTTTCTTACTGGTTTGAGCGATGATTATGCAATGATAAGATCCACAGTCTTGATGATGGGGTCGTTTCCAGCTTGAAATTCAAAACGTGTTGGAAAAACTAGTAACTGCCAGAGAGCTTTCTCCAATATCTACAAATATTCTTGTTAATCGTAGAAAATCAGGGGGCGGATATGGACGTGGAAATGGCCCTTACAAAAGCATAGTTTGTACTTTGTGTCGAAAACTAGGTCACATTGTTGAAGTGTGCTACAAGAAACATGGTTACCCTCCAGGGCTCAGGACCGATTCAATCAACATGGTCGATGCTGACAACATCAATGTTGATGGTGAAGATAAGGTTTCACAAGAATCTGGTGATCATAAGCAAGTAGCAATATTCGGTCTTGAGGAAGATAAAGTTCTCATGGCAATCCTTAGGAAAATCAATGTCATGAATTCAGTGGATAAGAGTGTGAATCAAGCTACTATTTCCGAGTTCACAAAGTTTAAAGGTAAACAATGTGTATCTTGTTGCTCTATCAATAGTAATCTTTGGAGGTGTGTGGTCTTTCTTATGGCGGAGGAATCTCTTCATGTGGGAAGACGGTTTATTAGAGAATCTATTTGAGGTGCTAGAGGGGTGGGCGAGATCGGAAAGAGAAGACGCTTGGTGGTGGAAGTTGGAAGAGGAGGGTAGATTTACAGTTAGATCTTCATATGAGTTGCTTGCGGGTTTGATGATGCCTCCGGAGACTTTGAGCGAATCAAAAGAAATGGTGTTTGGTTCGGTTTGGAAAAGCCCAGCTCTGTATAAGGTGGTAGTCTTTTCTTGGCAACTTCTTCTTGACCATATTCCAACGAAGGTTAACCTTGTAAGGAGGACAATTTTACCCGCCGATGCTTCGGATAGGTGTGTTTTTTGTGATCAAGCGGGAGAAACATCTTCTCATCTATTCCTTCATTGTAATTGGTTTTTTTATGTGTAGTCCAAGATTAGTAGTTGGCTAGAGATCAATTTCATTACACCTCAATCTTTGTTTCAACATTTTGAATGTTGGACCGGGAAAATTGGGAAGAAAAGACTCCGTAAAGGGTATTGGTTGGTGTGGCATGCCGTTCTTTGGGTGATTTGGAAAGCTCGGAATGATAGGATTTTTAATAATTGTTGTTTTCGGGTTTTCAAAAATCAGTACTACCAAAAGAATTACCGGGGTGAGTCACGACCAGGTCGCTTTCTTTAAGACGTTTCGCGGCACTACCCAAGTTTGTGCAAGGTAGACTAACAAC
>Ga0315915_1008291_pt1 | contig 12177 bp, 7 predicted proteins | sample MpolbnodulesMG_FD_207738 | JGI IMG/M metagenome (GOLD analysis project Ga0315915, IMG submission 207738) | Medicago polymorpha root nodule microbial communities from Los Angeles, California, United States - branched nodules | ecosystem: Host-associated > Plants > Roots > Nodule | place: USA... | reverse complement strand
CCAATACGTGAATAATCTGGGTCTGTTGTCACCATAAAGCTCCGGACTGACCTGACTAGTAGAATAAGCAAAGCTTCAGAGACCATTTCATTAAATAAAATTAGTATATTTCTGTTTCTCTACATTGAATATAATATGTGCCGTGTTACCTAAGTATCACATATAATCTAATTAATACATGCATGAAATGTTCGGTTACTTCAAGGAACCAACTGAAAATGAGTGTGTCTATACTATATATACTAGTACTATAGTATAGTATAATATACACTGTCAGGCATTAGATTAAAACCTGAATTTTGTAAGTTGGAATTTAATCTTAGTTCTATGCAATGTAACTACATTAAAAAATTGAAATACTAGAAGTCGGAAGGAGTACCTGCCATCCAGCTTCGATGCTGTTAAGATCAGGACCATCGAAGGAACCTGAGAGGACCCAAATTTGAGAGAGACTAAACTCGTTCATCACTTCAATAGATGGATCCCACACACTTATTGATGCTTTTGCACCGTAGATCTCTTGTGATGATCCTGTGTACGCGATCGCATGCTGCACACGAACAAATTTTATTTTAATTATTTGAGTACATATATAATTAGTGCAAAGTCTTCTTCCATCAGAAATAATAAACTACTACTATTATGATTAAAAAAACATTTGTCAAATCACAACAATGTTTAACAAAGTTAAGAGTGTAAGAAAAGATAATATGACTTGAAGTACAAATAAAGCAATCTTGATTACATTCAATTTTGAAATTAAAAAATTATTAAAACGATTCGGTGTCTAGTTGAATTACAACTTTATAGAGTGATGAAAAGAAAAATTGATCTTGTTGACATTTTATTATAATGATAAGATAACAACTTGAAGTTTAATTAATTAAGGATCAGCTAGAATCATTTGCTAGCTAGATCTATCTGTGAAAATTACATTTTGCATCAAATTTTATACTATTTTAGCCCTTGCATTCATGATTTAGTTATCATTATATCTAAATCTTTAATGTCATATGGTAAAATTATACAATGAGTGTATCAAACAATTGAGGTTGAATCTTTTGTTTCTCCAAAAACATTTATTTTATTTAGTTAATGTCATCAATTTAAAAAAGTGTGTGATTATTCTTTATATACTTTTTGAAATCCTTTATTTCTTTTGAAAAAATGAAAGAATTAATACTCAATTATTTGATATTTATTTGGTAATGATATTATTGGAGTACTCCTTATAAACTAACCGACCAACTTTCATAGGTTTTCCCTTCCAAACCACATTTCTTCTCTTCATTTCTAAATAAAGTTTAGGACTAATTTAGAAACACCTAATATCACACTATGATGGTTATATTTCCAAGACTATATAGATACATCCCTAATTATATATTAACCTATAGAAGTCACTACTCAACCCACATAGCATTATTTTCATTCCATACAAGTCATTATCCAATGCACGTAGCATTATTTTCCATAATATATCTAGATTGAAATCATCAAAGTATATAGCCATGTAATAATGGTAAGATCATTGTAGGGAACCACATACATACCTCATGACCATTGCCAGAGAATACATCAGGTGCATCACTGGTCCGAGAGAGTGGAATTTGTGTTCGTTTCTTACCATAATCATACAAAGATTTTGCTCTCAACACATCATGTACTGTACTCCTCCGCATAGGAACCGTTCCCTTTGGACACCTTGTCCCATTTCGATGCCACATTTGCCATGCGTTGTTTCTTACCCCCTCTTTTCCTTTTCCCACCTCCATATTAGTCTTGGTAATATTATTACTATCATCATTCTCATCTCTCTCCATTTTCATAACTCTTGGCATTTCACTTGGCACTTTCTGTATTGAAAAAAATTCAAGTCAGACATTTAGAAGAGATAGAGTATAAAAAAGTTTATAAACATTCTTTATTTAAAAAGTCCATTTTATAAAGACATGTTAGACACAATATAAAAAAAAAAAAAACTAGTATAACGTGTTACATTAATTATCAAATCATCCATAGTCAACTTCCAATGGTTGTACCTGGATCTTGTGATTCTTTAAAAGTGGGTGATCCAAAGCTAGTTGTTTTCTTTTGTGGACACAATCTATAAGATCTCCATCTGGGCTCTGAAATTAATAACACCAACCAAAAAAAGATGATTAAAAAAAATTATAAACAAAAAAAATGGAAGGAAAACTAGAACATTTATTTTGTGTGCATGGTCATTAAAATCTCAACCACTATAATATACACAAACAAACACACATTATATGAAACATTAATGGCAATAAATAACATTACCTCAATGGTGAGAACAGGAGGCTTGTTAATCTTGTCCAAGTGCTTATTAATCCTTTCAAGCCTTAAGCTACTAATTTGTCTATACCTTGTGTAGTTTTGGATGCTGGATGATTCAGCCACAGTACCTCTTTGTAGAAGTATAGCAATGAAGAAAGGCAGAAGAAGAAGATGCAAAGTAGTTTTGGAACACCTTCTCTTTCTCCCAACAATATCCATATCTTTCGATGCAAGGAAAGAAAGACAAGAACAAGCTAGAAAACTATTAGAAGCAAACACAGAAGACACTGAGGAAAAATGTGATTTTCATGTGCATTACCATGCTAAAACACCAACGCAAAAGAAGAAAATGACTTGTTTGAAGGTTTCTGTGATAATAGTATTAATGATAAAAAAGGGAAAGGTTGGTGAGAAGAATTAATTAAGATGTTACTCAGAGACCCTCTTGAACTTTCAGCATCAAATCATCATTGTCTGCACTGCATATGCATTTGATTCATGTATTGATGATGGTGCATGATGAAGTGCTGCTACATGCAGTTTGAACGATTTAATTTTTGGCTTTGTTTGGGATTGAACAAAGGGAAAATTTGTGTGAGGAATAAGAGAGAAGAAGGGTGGGTTCAAATGACTAAGTTGAAACTTATTGAATGCATTCCATTATGAAACCTACCTAACTGAAACAATGCTCCTTTTATTGCACTTCTTCAATGTTGCATCTGCCACCATACACTTCGTCATTAATACTTCTCAAATCTAATTTTTAGACTTACTTGTCCCGTTTATTTTCTCTTTGTTTTTCATCCTATACTATACTTATATAATATAATATAATATACACACATGCACACTACCTTCCTCCATTTTTATAAAACCATTTGCAAATTTTCACATCTATTAAAAAAACAGGTAAATTTGTCTATATATATTGATGTGTATGTGTCGTCTATCTTGTGCATAGATGTTTCTAAATTACTTTTTAAAATTAAAAGAAAAGATGTTTCTAAAATATTTTTGAGTATATATAAATGTGTGTAATATTCACCTTTTATCTTTCAAGATATTTATTAATTTATATTATATTTAAAATAATAAATAAATTTATCTTTTTTTAGAGGAATAATAAATAAAACTTTTATTTATAGACACTTTTTCTACTAAATTGCGGTTGGATATATGTTGATTCTTCCGCTCACATCCTCTCTAATTTAAATTCTATTGTAAATCACCAACGAAGTTGAATCTTCCTAACTTATACTCCCTCCGGTCTCAAATATAAGAAAAAATTCTTGAATAGTTAATGTATCTGGTCTACATTGTAAAGCAGATACGTTAATTATTCAATGAACCTAAAAAAAGAATCTTTTCTTATATTTGAGACCGGAGGGAGTATGTGGTATTTCTTCCCCTTTTATGTTTTTTTTGTAAAAAAAAGTCATCTTAAGATAGGTGATTTAAACTTTGTTCTTTCTTTTTATAATTAACGACTTGCATTGTAAATCAATCCTCTTTTTTTTTTTTTTTTGCATAATTACACTTTTGACCTTTTAAGTATAACGATTGTGCAATTTTGACCTCCATATTTTTTGGTCATGTTTTGATCCCTTATACATGTTTTTATCATTTGATGTGGCATAACTATAATAGTTGGCATGATTTTTTTTAAACATTAAAATCACGAAAAAAAAAATAATAATTAAGGACTTCATCCGCTCTCACTTTTACATTTTTAACAAGTTTGTTTTTAATTTTAAATGAAAATTTTAATTACAAATAAGAAAAACATAAAGAGGCAAAAATGGCTCATAAAAATCAAAGGATCAACATTGCATAGTTAAAATTACAAGTAAACCTTTTTCTATACTTCTCTTTTCTTTCCATTTCCACATCCCTCCAATAAAAATATAAAAAAATGGGTATGAAAAAATAGAATTTTCCTTAACATTTTCCTTGAAACAGCACATCTTCTCTCGCTCTCTCTAGCTTGCTTTCCTTCACAGTCTCTCCATCCTTTTGCTTAACCTTTTTCTCAAAATCTGACGAATTAAATGATACTCATTTGGTGGAGAGTTTTCCACGTGGGGCTGACCTGCTTTTCAATTTTATTTCATCACCTAAATAAAATTTACATAGGATATATATCCAAATTATTCAAATAGAAATAGGTGATCTATGCACTATGCTACCCTCTTAATGTGAGCCTAATTCCACTAGACTTACCTCTCACGAGCCATGAACAAGTCCTCTCATAATATTTACCTATGTATTTCCTTTTCCGTTCAATTACCAGAATAACAATTAAACAATGGAAAATATTAAGGAGATGCATGAAGCCGTAGAGAAGGAAAAGTCACCTAAATTATATTGGTACGGTGGTACCGCTAACTCAAATTGACATTAACATATTATTATAAACAAGAAGAAAAAAACTTTGGGTATAAACTATACCCCAAAAAACAAAAGAAAGATTAATGGAAATGAAAAAAATATATGATAGAAATCTCTAACGAAAGAAATCTGACCTAATAAAGTTAGGATAGAGCCTAACCCAATAACATGTCAAAACACAAGAATTACCTTCCTTTAAATATAGAAAATCTTAAAGCGAAATAAAATCAATTGCAAACAATTGAATCCTTTATACAAGCGGAAACAAAAGAGTACGTTCATCAATGCTCAAAGAAAATGTCATATGACTCATATCTTAAATTGCACTTGTCTAAATGAGGTCATATTCATGCCATTTAAAAACTAAATTCAATCTCAAAATTAGTAAAAATGAAGAAATATCTCATTTAATTACGAAGCTCTTCTCTGACTTCATTATTGAAGTCCCACATTAAAAAACTCACTTCCAACGTCTTCTTTTGTACAAGAGTGTACTAAGTTATATTCTTTTGAGAGGTAAGTTATCTTGTGTTTTGAGAAAATGGAATTATTTGTGTCAAAAAAGGATCAATGTGATTCTGATACGTAATGTTTTCTAATAAAAATTGTAAAATCCTTCTTAAGTTGATGTTTTAATGATAACAAGCTTTATTAAACATAGTGATCAAATTGATTATGATATGTAATATATTTTTAACAAGTTTTTTAAGTGATCTTTGAAACATGAATATATGATATTACAAATGCACATATATTCAAAGAAATATGAAAATCTTAACAACACCAAGTGCTAAGAAGGACTTCATAATGACCAGAAGTACTTCAGAACGAGATTAGAACCGTCTCATAAGTACTACAAAATTGAAGAGCAAATATGAGATGAAAATATTCATGTCAATCTCCTAAACAAAATTCTTCTATGTAAAGGAACTTCAAATTAGACATTAGATTGCAGATCAAAAGAACTTCAGAACGACTAAACCAAAAAGTTGGCAATTGGTGTTCAACATTGATTGTCATCTTAGAAGTCAAAATTAAGTTTTTGTAGAAAGGAACGAAAATCAACTACACCTGATGGTTTGGTGTGGCAAAATTATAGAAGAAACTATTTAGTGTACATGTGATTTATAATACGATATATATATTAGTAATGCGAAAAATGAAACAAAAAAGCACCACAACAAAATGGCCAAGACAAGTCTGTTTCACCTCTATGTCTCAGGTTCAAGTCAAAATGGACTATCTACCGTTGAGCCATGTGTTGAATTGTGAAACAATATCGAATTATTTGGTATATAAAAATTGCAAGTCAAAGGATGCACAAGAGGATTAGAATCAAAGATCATAAGCTGGAAATTAAATCTTATGGAATACCGGCTAGTTTCAAGAGTAACTTGGTCACCAAAGTAAAACGGCTAGCTTTTGACTTGCACACCAAGACAAAACTCTATAAAGGAAACCATCATTCAAATGAAGAAGATATCAATCTCTCTCATAACCAAAAACAATCATTTTTGCATCAAAATCAAATCCCAAAAAGAACATAAGCAAAAAATTAGATTGCTTGAAAAAGATCAGAATCATCTTAAAGTTTCATTCTCAAACTATGGATAGCAATCACAGAGACACTCAGCCTTCCACTATATCTATGACACATATTTTAAAGAGTATTTTAAAAGTTCAGATTTACCGTAGTGTGATCAAATTGAACATATATATATATATATATATAGAGAGAGAGAGAGAGAGAGAGAGAGAGAGTGAGAGAGAGAGAGATGAGAGGTCATTGTTGAGATCAAATTGATCATTGTAAGATCAAGATCACAAAACAATTGTGTAATCAGTTGTAAGAAGTTTCACTAATCCTTTTTAGATTATAAAGGTGGATTATGTGATAGCTAAAGTTTGAAGAGTTTGTCCAAAACTTGTAAGGTTAGGTAGACCAAAAACGAAGAGAAAATGTGCAACATCTGAGAGGGTATCTCATGCATTATTATTGGATAATCTTGTAGTATTGTGGGGATTGGACTAGCATGGTTAAGGTGAACCAAGATAACTTCATAATGTCATCTTCTCTTTCCCTTAACTCCTTTATTTGATAGTTCAAATGCAAGCATAATCATCCTATTTCTTTAAGTGTCAAATCCATTTCGATATATATTTTTACTTGCGACTATTATTTTTACTTCAGCTTCTTCCATGACGGATGATTTTTGAGTTTTATGTGGGTTCAAAAGGTCCAAATATAGATCGACAAAATTTAGGTTGATTCTGACAATGTGGGTCTTCTCTGGGTAGAATATTGTTTTTGTGGTTTTGTCATTCTTTCTGGAGTGCTCCACATTTGTTGCTAAAATTGCAAGGTCTGTGGTTCAATTCTGAGTTTTCGACCTTGAGTTGGCTTGTTACGATGGCGTGTTGACCAAACATGGTTTTACTGGTAACGGGTGCACCTTCGATCATTGTTGGTTGTTGGATAAAAAGTAATAATATATCTTTTGTATAAGAAAAAGAGATATCGTTAAAGTAATTAATATAAAAAGGGTACAGAATATATCTTTGCTTACTATATCTCTATCAAATATAACATTTGACCGGTCTTTCTCACCTTAAAGGAAAAAAGCGTACAAAATATTCATGATAAGAAACATCATCACGCTATATACCTATGCAAATGGAACTTGCTATATATTGATAGGTTTGAATATCCATGAGTATGGTCTGATCTTTAATATCGAAATGACGAAATCAAATTCAACGGAGTGGAGAGGCTTCCTTCAACTATAGTTGTCACCGTATTTTAGGAGTTACTTGAGACTTGAGAGCTGTGAGAATAGTGTAATAGTGACACGAATTTAGAGTTTAATAGTGTAATTCACATACTAAGGGCGGAGAATACTATGTGACACAATATAATTGTAGACATTTTAGCCATTCTCCAGTTACATCAATTTCTTTACAATTTTTATTATCTACTTACAGAACAATGCTATGTTTTTTTATTTATTATTATCTATTTCTATTGGCGATAAAAATTTAGTTGTTTTTATGGACAGTATTTATAATTTCATCAAATTTTGACGTATTAAGCATGTGGCAGTTCCTTTGATATAGATTTTATATAACTAAAAAAATAAAATACACGTATGCAATTATATAATAATCAATTAGTTTTACCCCAAAAAACTGAATCAAATAATATTAATATCAACAAATATTATTATGGAGGAACCAAAAAAGGTACGGAAACGTTAATGTATAAAAAAAAAAAAATTTGAAGGACGAAGGAACGTTAATGTATAAAATAACATTGCTATTACTTGTTTGTAACATTAACATATATCTTTGTCAAAAAAAATACATTAACATATATCTTGATCATAAAAGCTTGTAATGGTATCTTTGACAGTCATTTCTTAAAGAACTTATTGAGTTTCGTACAACTCATGCACATTTTGTTCGAATGGTACAAATTTACGTAAGACTTAAACAACCCTTACTTATGATTTCGAAAGTTTTGGTTCCCTTTATTATGTATTGGTTGATGTGGTTGATGAAATGAAGTAAATTTTTTATCAGTGATGCTATATGTTCTGAGGAAAAAATTCAAGAAGCGTTCGAGAAACATCGTTCAACCAATTAAATTTGTTCCTTTTCAGAAATCATGGGTGGTCTTGCTTTGATTTTTTTATAAAGTGGTGCTCAAATATTTGTAAAATCCAAATGATGTAATTTGGCCAACTCACTCGCAGAATCATATCACTAACACTGTTTCGCTAAGTCTAGCATTTTCCAATTTTTATTCTATTGCTATTGTAACTTAATTTAGATCATTCGTCAAATTCTATGAAACCCACATTTTTACGCCAATGATGAGAAGAAAAAATAAGATACAATTTATCTTGCTATAAAGTGTTCTATGATACTCCAATTATAAAGATGCTCTAAGTTGTATAACATATACTGTATTAATTGATTATTAATTTAAAAATGAAAATTTTACCAGAACTTAAACACATGAGTTATTGGCTTGGGATAAATTGTTTAAATTTGTTATTGAACTTTAATAAAAAGGCAGAGTCATATCATTTTTATCTCACTTTACCAATAATTTCTATACCTTATTTTCTTGACCTTCTCTTATTTATAAGAGTCCACATTTCTATTTTTTGTATCGTCCATTTCATTTTTTTTTGACTCATTACACTATATTTAGTAAAGTGAGATATTTTGATTTTTTTTTCTTTCAAATAAGAACATTTAAACAAAAATCAAGAATGATAGAATAGACAAAAAAAAGAGCATGAGTGTGTGTATATTTGAAAGAATGCTTATTAAAATTCCAAGTCAGCATGCGAAATTCCCAAATGATTGTCCAAGATCTGTACATCATCCTAAAAATTGCATTCAATCAATCATTAAACTGATACGTATATAAAAGTAAAGGAAGCAGAATTAAGTTCAACGTAATTAATTAAGCTGTGTGATATGTAAGTTCGAACGTGTTTAGTAGTAACGATCGATCATCACGTGCACATCTTATTCAATTCCTCATTCTTTTTTTTTTTTTATTAATGAAAATAGATTAGATTTAATGTTCGGTGCTTTTCTATATTGGAAGTGAGATCGCTTTAAAGGCAAGGTACGTGGTTTCAGGAATAATAGTGGTAGGTTAATTATGTGAATTTCTTCTGTGTTACCATTCGTACAAATACTATACTATGTGTGAATAGCAACTAACAGCACTTAACTATACGTGTTTAGTTCAGATCAGAATGATATCACTCATAAATTTGTGAAAGTTCAATATCTAAAGTCTAAACATACCAACCACCACACATATATACATTAACGGAGAAGCGAAGTTAATGCTGTTTCGGATTATAATACACTAACTATGTCATGGATTTATTGAGTTTGGTCATCTGATCTAAAATCAAGATTGAAATATATCTAAAGGTTAATTATGTCAAAAAAAATAATCTAATGATTAAAAAAGTTTTTTTGTTCTTACGAAATTCTCATGCATGTTGTTTTAATGATTTAGTTCTTGTTGGTCGACATATATTTTTTGGATGATCTAAAATCCCATTTATATCTATACAACCCCCAAGTGCCAACTATCTAAACTGCACTTCATTTTAACAAATTAAATTAATTAATTATTTCTTTCAAAAATCAGGTACTCCCCAAATGATGACCAATCTAGAAAAGCAAAGTAAGTTAGTGAAAATTCTCGATTGTTTTGAATTTAAGAAGATTCAGCATGAATATCCATATATTGATTGTTTTGAATTTCAAAGCTGTTGGTATGAATATTCAGACCGTTTTGTCAAAAAACAAAAAAGAATATTCACACCGTATGTTTTATTTTAAAATATTTGGTATTAATATTCATATTGAATAATATATTGAATTTCAAACTTTTGGTATAGATATTCATACTAAATGTTTTGCTTTCAAAATATTTTGTATGAATATCCAAATCAGATGTTTTGAATTTTAAAATTTTTGGTATGAATATTTTAATTGAAAGTTTTGAAAAAAATATTCAAAACATTTAGAGAATTACAAATGACACTTAACAGTTAAGAATTTTAAATTTCTTCATTCTTATTGCTTTTTAAATTTTGGTCCTCGCATTTTTCAAATTTATTAAATTGACCCCAATAAATTTTAAAAAAATTGCGAATTGACCACTATTTTTTTTTGGAAATTACAATTTTTCTCCAAAAATTTTCCAAAAAGAAATATAAATTGACCCAAATTTTGGTCCAAAAAATAATAAAATTTACAAAAGTTTCTCTCAAATGATGGCAACGAATTTTTTTATTACTCCATCCAAACAAAAATATTTAGAAAAGAAGGCAATTTAATTGAATCATTTGAGAATTGCCTAAAATTTTAAATTCTTCAAAGTTTTCCAATTACCTCATCCAAAGACACTCTTGGATGGGAGAATGTTTTGAAATAATGTAATTTTTTGAGGGAATTCAACTCCTTACCGATGAATTCTATTGTTTGGATGATAATTTGGAGAATTTTTAAAACGAAGGAAATTTGTGAAGTATTTTGTCCAAGTTAAATTTAACGAGTTTCTTGTCCCTGTGAGCCTAACTAGGTTGGTTGGGACGATGCTTAATATATGCAGGGGTCGGGGTTTGAACCCCGGACACCCCACTTCTCCACATTAAAAATGTGTGAGCTCCAACCACTAGACTACTTCACAAATAAAAAATTAGTGAATTTCAAATGACACCTAAAAGTTAGGAATTTTAAATTGCTTATTTGTTACAATTTTTTTCAAATTTTTATTTTTGGTCCTCATATTTTTTAAATTCTCAAATTGACCCCACATTATTGCAAATTGACTCCTTACTTTTTTGAAATTACAAATTGACCCCTCAAAATTTTCAAAATTATAGATTGTCCCCTTGAAATTTTCAAATTGTTTCCAAAATTTTCAAATTAACCCTTATTTTCAATTTTTAGAGTTGACCCAAAAATATAAAAATTTATATGTCACCCAAAAATAATAACATTGAAATTATTTATTACTCTATCCAAACAAAAACATTTAAAATTGAAGGTAATTCAATTGAATCATTTAAATTACTCTGAATTCTAATTTTTTTTAAAATTTTTAATTAACTCATCCAAACACACTCTTAGTCTAAAAGGGAGGTATGCGATTTTTGAATAAGTTCTTAGTAGATATAAAATTGGAGGGTAGGGGGTGTATGAAGTAAAGTTCTCCTGAAATTTGTAGCTCAAGACTATGTTTTAAGGCCTACTTAAGAAATATTATGTCATGAATTCAGATGAATTTTTTTTATACTACGTACTTGATATTGTCACCCCCAATTTTGACAAATAGTAAAATAATTTTAAAATTTTGGTTAAAGAAAATTTAACAACCATCGGGATGTTTTCTTCTCACCCCTTTGATTCTTTATCAATAACTAGCATCGGGACTAATTAAACGAACAATAAAATGATAACAAATAATTAAGTGAAGAGAAAAAATAAAAGAAAAATATTACATCAAAATACAATATTTTTTTTTATATAAAGTCAATTTTTTATTATAATGTCCAATGTTGTTTCTCATGGATTATCCCTCCTATGTTGTGCATTGTTCGTATTTTAATAAATCTTAACTAATTTTTTAATTGATAATTTAAATAATATTTTTTAATTGAACAATAAAATGATAAGAAATAATTAAGTGAAGAGAAAAAATAAAAGAAAAATATTACATCAAAATACAGTATTTTTTTTATGTAAATTCAAATTTTTTTATTATAATGTCCAATATTGTTTCTCGTAGATTATCCCTCCTATGTTGTGGATTGTTTGTATTTTAATAAAACTTAACTAATTTTTTAATTGATAATTTAAATAACATTATAAAATGCTAAATAGATTAAATGAAAGGTAAAAATAAAGAAAAATTCAGCACAAAGGGGTGTATCCCCTTTATATATA
>Ga0315915_1008290_pt1 | contig 12177 bp, 6 predicted proteins | sample MpolbnodulesMG_FD_207738 | JGI IMG/M metagenome (GOLD analysis project Ga0315915, IMG submission 207738) | Medicago polymorpha root nodule microbial communities from Los Angeles, California, United States - branched nodules | ecosystem: Host-associated > Plants > Roots > Nodule | place: USA... | reverse complement strand
AAATCTTTTCAAAGGGGTGGTTTGAACTTTTTCCCCTTTTTCTTAAAAAAAAACAAATGTTCGGTCGTGAAAAAATTAGTGAGTCTATGCTAATAAAATAGCTTGACCTCCAAAAAATGACGCGACATCGAGGTTTGTAACATATTGGTCCTTTAAGTTATTTTAGTCACACATAAGTCCTTTAAGTTTGAGGTTTGTAACAGATTGGTCCTTTAAGTTATTTTGGTCACAAATAAGTCCTTTAAGTTTGTAAAAGTTTTCGATTTAGTCCTTCTACCTCGTCATTGTTTGGTTAATAGAAGATGTTTTTGCACAAGATCTTCATACTTTTGGCACAAATCAGCTCCAAATCTCCTTTCTTTTGCGCTAAGACTCAATCTTTCAAATATTTGTTCCTGAAATAAAATAACTTGCAATTGAAGTAAAATAGTTCTAAAAAGGAAATAAAAACAAATAAAATCTAAATAAAACTGACTCAAATAATATATTAAAAACACGAATTATTGACTCATCAGTTGTTCGATTTCATTGAACAATAATTCAATGAACACAAGTTATGAATTCAAATAACACAAGTTCGATGAACACAAATTCGATGAACACAAATTTTGAATTTAAAGAACACAAGTTCGTCGCAAGGCTGATGTTTGATTCCAATATTGGGGGTTAGGGTTGTGGTTGTTCGATTTCGTTTCAAATTATGTGTTTGATACTTTTCATGAAAGAGGAAGCAAATTCTGGTTTTGGGGTTGGGGTTGTTTGACACAAAAAGGGTTAATGGGTTCAATAAATTTTTGGGTTTTAATAAAATGAATAATGACAACGCAAAGAGAGACGGTTGATGATGAGGGTGAGGTAGAGTAAGAGTAAGATTGTTTGTTTGTGTTTGTGGATTGTGAGACGGTGGAGGGGATGTAGGGATGGTGATTGAGAATGAATGTGAAAGGAGGAGAGTGAGGAAAGCATTAGGAATTATGATTTTTTAAGAAGAGGGCAGTTGCATCGTTTTGCACTTGCCTGAAAACTTCAAGGGCATTTTCATCATTTTACCCTTTATGTTTGTGAACCAACTTACCTAATTAGCTCACAAATAAGCAAATAAGTGAGTTTAGTTCAGTTTGTAGGGACAAAAGTTCGAGATTCGAAACTCGACCACCACAAATAAAAAAAAAACAAATTAATGACATGACACATATTAAATGAGTTCAAAGACCTAATTTCAAGTGATTAATATTTTTGTCAAAAAATAAAAATTGATTAATATTTGACTCTCAAAATTGAAAGGATTAACAAATTGAGGGAAGGAAACTCACCCGACCAAATCAGCAAATTATCCTGTGACTTCTGTCCAGTGCTGAAACTCATTCATTCTCCTTTCCTCTTCTTCTTCAACACAACACAATGCTACTTTTTCTCTCTACAATGGCGATTCCAACATTTTCCCGCGTAAATTTCATTCCCAAACCATCACTCTTCACCACTCTCCGCAGAGTCCAACTTCCCCACAAATATTCTACCCGCAGCAGTGTCTCTTGCTTCCCCAACCGAATTCCAAAACGCGATGGAGATATTGTCGTTTTGGGCATCGAGACTAGCTGTGACGACACTGCCGCCGCTATCGTAAGCTTTTATTTTTTTTCATTTTTTCTTTTTGCGGTATGTTTTGGATTATCGATTAATATTTTTTTTCTTCTTTTTTTTTTTTGTTTAGGTGAGAAGTGACGGTGAAATTTTGAGCCAAGTGATATCTTCTCAGGTATGATTAATTCTATACGCTGAGTAATTTTGTTTTGCTGGTTCAACTGTAGTATATAAGAATTTCAGTGAATTGAAGTTAAATTGAAGCATAGTTAAATTGAAGCATAGTTTACGAAGCACTGATACCCGATACAACACTGACACATTGACACTTGTAGTAATTTGTGAAATTTACATATTTGAATGTAATCACATGTGTCGGTGTCATGTCGGACACGTACACGTGTTGGACACTTGACACACTTGTTGATGCTACATTTAATTTTATTATTTTACTTATGTTAAATTAGTTTGGAGTAAGAAACTGGGGGTAGAAGCCAGACTTAGGTGGTTTGAGCATGTAGAGAGAAGACGTAGATTATGTAGTAAGGAGAAATATCAGATGAAGAGTAGTCAAATAACTAAAGTCGAGGGAAGGGCTAAAAACACTAAAAGAGAAACTATTAAGAAAGATCTAGAGATTAATGACTTGAATAGAAATATGGTATATGATAGAGCATTATGACGTTGTTTAATCCATTTAGTCAACCCGACTTAGTGGAATAAGGCTTGATTGTTGTTGTTAGAGTAGGAAACTGGTGTGCCACGGCACTCGAAATTGAAGGTGTTTCTGGCATCCAACATGTGTCGGTATCATGTGGTTACATTCAATCACATCTATTGTTTAAATTATTATTATGAGTGGTGTCTGTGTTAGTGTTGTGTCCGATTTTTGTATTTGTGTTAGTGGCTTAGTGCTTCATATGTAGGAAATAAAGAGAATTATGTATATATATTTCACATTTAATTTTCTTTTGGTAATTTTTTGGGTTTTCTAGTGCAAAGATACATTTGATCAATTCCGGTAAAAAATGGAGACAGAATCAGTTTTGTCTGGTAGAAACCAAACACCAGAATGTTCACTAAAATCATGTTTGACATGGGTAAAATAAAATCAATTCTACAACAATTCACTAAAAAAACCAAATAGTCACTAAACTTATAGATAGTTTTGGAGAAGATAGATGAGAATCATTTTAAAATGTTGATCACTTTATTTGAACCAGCTCAAATATCTGTATTTTTGTGCTTTTTCCTTTTTTTAAGAAGCTAAATCCATACGTTTTCTTAACACATCTCCGCGCTATAGATTTCTGTTTAAACAAATATAAAAGTTTTTCTTTCTAAGAAAGCCTACAATTGATTAACATTTTATTATTTGCTGCTGTGAGATTGCAGTAAATATATGGCGTTAGAAAAATTGATCATGGTCATGTTAAATTGAAAATTTTGTTCTATTGCATTTTATATGCTGCATTGGTTAAGATATTAGATAGGTGGATGAGATTGTACTTTTTGAATAGTCTAATGCTATGTGCAATGCATAACTAGTCCACGGGAAAAGAATAAGAGGGATAGTTTTAGGTGGATAGATTCTGCATTGAATAAAATATAAATTGACTCTAAGGCAGCATAATGAGATGATAATTTTCTTTGTTGCCTGAAGTAGTAAAAACAAAACTAATTTTGGTCGAATTGATTTTGGTACTCCCGAGAAGGTTATCCATTATTACAATATGCATGGGACAATAATGTTATTTAGTGGTAGTTTCACTTTCTGCTAATGCTTAAGCACTAATGGTATGATGTTTTTATTAATCACTTCTTAAACATAAAAATTCTTTCTAACTGTGTAACTTCTTCACATTAAGGCAGACCTGCTTGTGAAATATGGAGGCGTTGCTCCAAAAATGGCAGAAGAAGCTCACTCACAAGTGATAGACCAGGTACAGCATTCCTATCTGTCAGTCATTATATCCCTGCTTGAGCACATCATTTTGTCACATACTATGTTAGGACTGCTGAGTCATTAGTTCATAATACAACTGTGGGTCCCAAGGTTTGGCAAGTTTATTCTAGAAGGTGTAAGAAACCTGTTAAGGGTTAGTTACAGATTTTGGTGACGTGGAGAGAATAGAGGACTAACAATCATTTCCATTATATAAGGAGTGGGTGGGGTTGAGAGTAGGTACCTTGGTTATTCTGTGAGATATAGAATGAATAGGCCTATAGGAGCTTTGCTCTAGTCAGATCTAGGGATTCATACATTCCCCCATTTCTGTAAATCTCCAATTTCCATCAATAAAGTCCTTTTTCATTTCACTTGTCTGAATATTGTGCTGTTGTTTCTGTTCTTATATTTGGGTTCCTAACATACTAATCTAATTGTTCGAACTTCATGGTTTTATATGAGCTGACCTTATGCATGTTTTGTCACACACATCTAATCTTGTCACCTTATGCAAGTTATGTTCATATATCTGCATTTCATGTTTGTAAGTATTGCATATAACCTATACGCACTTCGATGTTATACATCTTACTAGCGCTTGTCTAAGTTACTGATCCAATTCCTTTAAAGAGAAATATTATTTACTTTTGAGTTACTTTGGGCCCTAAGATAATGTTTGTTGAGTGCCACCAGGTTTTCAAGCAGATTTCTGATATGGATTCCTTTACCGTTTTCTATCTCACTTTTTCATTTTTGTCTTCCCTTTTTATTGAATTATTGACACATGCATAGCCTTTTTACTTTTAATGATAGGTAGTGCAAGAAGCCCTTGATAAAGCTTATATGACTGAGAAGGATCTTACCGCAGTTGCTGTTACTATTGGTCCTGGTTTAAGTCTCTGCCTTCGTGGTAATACTTGAACTTACGAAACCTTAAGAATAGACTTACCTAAATTATAGAGAGAAGTGCTGTGAATTCGTTGAGTTAGAACATTCATCATCTATTTCAAACAAAAGTACTGTAAAAGAATAAATACATTTAACATTAACAAGAACTATAACCCCAAATCCGATCGTTCCATTTAAATGTTAACTCCCATATTTCCCTCTGACATACTAATCACCAGCATTATTTCCAGCACATTTAAATTCAATATTTTTCATTGTTCCCATGGATCCCATAAAATTAGCAAGAAAGTGCCTGTTACAGTTGGGAAGTTCACTGTGATAACATAATAATATATATGTCGCTTTGTGATATTCATTAATAAAACTTTTGTAGTTGAAACATTAATAAAATGAAATTGTTTCTTTGTGATTTTCCATGTTTGCTTCTTATACTACAGAACCATTATTTAGTAGTAAAAATGCCATGCAGTAGTGCCAAGTTTTTTTCTCAATTTATTGGATGCTCTCATTTTGCAATATTGTTTGTGGACAAAAGAGAAAACCGATGAAAAGTGAAGGAGAATTTATAGATAGTTTGAGAAAGTCCTTTTGAATCAGTATCTATTTTCAAACATCAGAATGAGTAACCGACGTTGATGTTAGAGTTCAGCCACAGCAGGATTCTGTTACACAGCTCAAACATTTACACATGTTCCTAATATAGAAGCTGCTAAATGATGCTGCATGAGCTAAATTGCCCTACCGGACACATACAATATACTAACATGCAAGTTGGTAGCTGTATCTTAAATAATACAAAGATGTCATTAAGCCTATATATTAAAATCTGGTTTTTCAAACTATAGGCATGGCATGAATGGCTATGTCTGACTTAAAGCAGTCATTGAAGGGCATATCTTTCATTTTCTGATCTTCTGTATGCTTTAGAGGAACTCTTGCCATCAATTACATATCCATCTGTCCATGTCTTGTACAATGCAGTGGGGGTGCAGAAGGCTCGGAGAATTGCCGGGGGCTTCAATTTACCAATTATTGGCGTCCATCACATGGAGGCTCATGCTCTAGTGGCTAGGTAAAGCCATAGTGGCCCTCTAATTAATATGTCATTTTCTTCCTGTGGATGTAGAAGCATGCTTAAAATATTTTAAATTGCTATCCAGTTCCTGTATGTTGTTATGCTTCTAGAATTTTCTGTACTTTTGTAGTGTTCTAAGGAAATTGTACTATTTTTCATGAGACATACATATCTTTGGTTTCAGGTTAATTGAGAAAGATTTGCAGTTCCCATTCATGGCCCTACTTATTTCAGGTAATATTCCTGTACACCTGTTTTTGGTGGAGTTTTATCTTTAGTCATAGCCCTACCTATCTTCAGTCATGCTAGTTTTCTATTTGAACTTGATCTATTTTCATTTTTTCTTCCTTGGGTTGTGGAATTGTTGTTTCTATTTTTACTTCTCAAGGAATTTGTATTTTCTGGCGTTTGTGGGTAATAAGCTCCATATAATACAGCTACCTTTTATTTAAACCTGGACCATTTTGGACAGATTGAGTTTTTAACTAGTGTTGTTTCCTGCTTGATCCTTCACTGTTTTGATTATGTTGCTAAGTAATTTTGGTCAAGCCACATCCAGTAAATTTGATGATCTATAAACAAGGGTGAGAATAGGTTGGGCCGACCAAAAATACTCATGGCCCAAGCCTGGCCTGTTATCTGTTATAGGCTTTTTGTTAGCTCTGACTTGGCCTTTTTGAATGCCAGGTCTAGCCTAATAGCCCAATTAAAAGGCTGTGTAGGTCAAAATATGTAAGTCAAACTGAATTTTATAAAGTCTAGGTTTGATTTGTTTATATGACAATTTATTTTGAAGGTATAACCTAACCTTTTAGAAAATTTAATTGACATGATAATCTATTTTGCAGTTAGACCTTTAAATAGTACATAAGTTACCTCTATACAAGATTATAGGTTCAAATCTTTATATAGGCTGATATGCAGAAATTATTGAAAAGGTCAATAATCATTTGATTTTTAGACAATGTACAAAATCTAATATATTTATAAAAACAAAAATTATTATTTATATTTACTTAAATAGATTAGCTTGGTAGGCCTAATAGTCTTTTTTAATGGCCTAAATCCTAACCTTTTTAGTTATACATGCTTTTAAAACAACCTTGACGTGACTTGTTTAACTGATAAGTCTAACTTAGCTTGGACTTGATAAAGGTTAGGCCATAGACCTGTCACCCTTACCTGTAAAACAAATAGACGTGCATTGTGAACGAAACAAATAGACGTGCATTATTACAAACCTGTGATTTGACATTCATGGTTCAGTATATTTATGTATTGGTACACTTGGCTATCTTGAGGTAATGACATAAATTGTTTTTATAGGGGGACACAATCTACTCATTCTTGCACGTGATCTTGGGCAATACATACAACTTGGAACTACAATAGATGATGCTATTGGTGAGGCTTATGACAAGTCAGCAAAATGGCTTGGACTTGATATTAGGAGAAGTGGTGGTCCTGCTATAGAGGAGCTTGCTAAGGAGGGCAATGCTAAATCAGTCAGTTTTTCTGTAAGTTGCATGATGTTATATTCCTCTCCACCCCCTCCCCTTTTGATTGTTGTCTCTCCCTACATTGAACATGTATTGTTTCCTCACATTACCACGGCCGCTGTTGTGCTTCTATTGGTGATTTAATTTTATTATTTTGTTTGCTGTAGGTTCCAATGAGGCAGCATAAAGATTGCAATTTCTCTTATGCTGGTCTAAAAACCCAAGTAAGACTGGCAATTGAGTCCAAAAAGATGTACGTTAAAAGTTAATAGATTTGTTATTCATAAATAGTTTATAGGAAAATTATATATAACGATGGAGCAATGTCAAACCCAATGGATTATCTGTCCTTTATCTTATCACAAGCGCTTCGTCTAATGTTGTTTTCAATATCACATATTTAATACGAAAACTTTCTTTGTTGAAGAAGTAATTGATTTACACAATCTGTTTAATACTACACTTTTCTCACGCAGTCAGATTATTGCTAATATTTTTATTAGACCAATAGTCTTAGCCTACAAGATAACAAAATAATATATATTGCATGTGGCAAGTAATTTGTTTTGTTGAAGTAAATAGTGCAATTATCTTTTAGTTTTGTTGTACAGACTTATGACTTCTGAGTACATGTGCTATTCACAGTGATGCCAAAATTCCCATTTCGTCGGCAAGTTACGAAGATCGATTGTCACGAGCTGATATTGCTGCTTCTTTTCAGGTTAGTTATGCTTTTGTAGGTTTTGTATGCTTTCCTTTAAATTTTACGACTGAAGTTTAGCTTTTTCCTGCTCTTGTTTACTTTTAACTCATGTCTTTTGATGTCTTATTTAATCTGTTTTCTACATGTCAAGCAGCGAGTTGCAGTATTACATCTTGAAGAAAGGTGTGAACGAGCAATACAGTGGGCATTGAAGATGGAGCCTTCTATAAGACACCTGGTAGTTTGAAATATAAAATTCAGGCTTTGTGTGAAATAACTTAAATGCTTCTGCTTTTAAGTAATTGAAATTGCCATAACTGAATGCCATTCTACATCTTGTCTGTTGCAGGTTGTCTCTGGTGGTGTTGCGTCAAATCAATATGTTCGGGCCCGACTTGATACGGTTGTGAAGAAGAATGGCCTTCAACTTGTATGCCCTCCTCCCCGACTTTGTACTGACAATGGTAATAATTTATTCTTTGTTTTGGTTTTAACAATGAAGGCTAACTCTATCTAGGTTTTGCTTCTTTGCAAACTTTACATAGATGATCCAAAGTCTTGATATAAAAGGGTTATGTTAGGCATTCAGCAACCAATATAAAACCTTGAACAATCTTTTGTTATGTCAAAGCTTATATCTTAATGGACTGTTTTTTTAACTAAATAGGTGTAATGGTTGCTTGGACTGGTATTGAGCACTTTCGCGTAGGAAGATATGATCCTCCACCTCCTGCAGAAGAACCAGAAAACTTTCTGGTATGTTTTCTAAACATTGACAAATATATGAATGGAAGGAATTTTAAATCAGATGAATTTCCTTTCCTATTATGATTCTCTAAATGCTTTTTAAACTAAGGAAGTTATATCCATTTGTAAGCGATCCTTTTCATCAATTCTCTACGGAACTTGGACTACTCTTCTATCAATTTATGCAGACAACATAAATTCAACATGTGATGCATATTATGTTCACATTTCATCAATCTCTTACTGATTTTATTAAACATTGGTTTATTTTCAGTATGATGTACGCCCAAGGTGGCCGCTGGGGGAAGAATATGCTGAAGGAAGTAATTTCAGTCGCTCCTTAAGAACGGCACGTATTCATCCTTCTCTTACATCTCTAATTCAAGCATCAATGCAACAGTGACATTGCATGAGCTTCCATGTTGCTTCAGCCTCCTTAAGTCTCTATCTTGGAATATAATCGAACAGTGTCACCAAAAAAACCAGCTAAACCCAACATAATCAAGCAATATCACCAGAAAATCCAATTAATCAATGTCACATAAGGGAAAACCTCACAATTGTGGTTGGAAAAGATAAAAATTGATTGCTGGAATACCCAAAATTGTATAACAAGTGAAAAAAAGTGGGGAAAAATCTGCATCTGTGCCTTATTCTTTAGGAGGTTTGTCATATAAGGAATTTGTATTTATTTACTTTTGTTTTGGTCTATAGTCTATATACCTTTGTTATTGGTCACCAAAAAACAAAATACGTTATTTATTTCATTTTATTTGTTTATTTATTTATTTCTTTATTTCATTAATTCAAATCCAGTCGTATGAATCCCTATAAGAGGACAGCGTTTTCTTGATTTCTACTTGTATTCATTCTCAATATTCAAACTTGTGATCTCGTTTCAACAGAACCAAGCATGTTTGGACAACTTATTTATTTCATGTACAAACTCCCAAATTTTAGATAATTATTTCTTCTTAAACTATAGATATATTGTCTTCAGGGTTCTTGTTATTATGACTGTTTAATTTGAAAGAAATAAAAGACCTTAAATCAGAATGGTCAGTTTTCCTTAGTAAATTGAATTTACACTAACCTCTCATGAGTAATTGTACATACGTAAACTTAACTCTTATAGTAGGCTAACATCTCACAGTGAGTAATAATGCTTACATAAAATCAAATTACGTTTACCTTAATAATTGATGCGTAATCTTAAATAACGTCTAAATTCACGCCTACCGAAATAATACCTACTTAATCTAAATTCATGTGTACCTTATATGTCGTCCACACATGCAGATCTCATAATAAAACAAGAAAGCACATAGCGAATAAGAAATAAATAGAAGCTCTTCGATAATGAAATTCACTAACCTTTATGAATAGAGTACCGATCAATAAAAAAGATGTTGATTCAATATTTGATCTTGGTTTCACATCTATGGTGGTTTGTGGGTGAAAGTGGGTGAAGGTTCAGAATGATCATGAAAAATGGATTTTTAGAATTTTACATGGAGATGTCAATTTCAGTATTATTATAAAACTTTAAGTAAATTTGGGTGTAACTAGAATTATATCGAGTGAGACTAGAAAGAGCCTTTTTGTTTCTATATATTGATTTTAGAGTGAATTACACTCCCCTCCCTTCAAAGATGCTTGAGTTACACTCTCCTCCTCTCTTATGTTAAAATATACACTCCTCTCCCTGGAAAAGTAAACTTTATACTCTCATTCCTTATAAGATTCTTGAATTACAACCACATCCCTTAATAATTAAATATGCACTACGCTTTAATCTATTTTAACATATACAAATATTTTTATGATATATATTAATTTTGAACCTCCATTTAAGAAAAATTAATTCATTTCTTTATAATTTAAATTTCAATGGTAATTAAATTTAAATATTTTGCTATTGATTTTATAATTTAGAGTATAAAATTAACTTTTAAATAACCCTGCTTTATTGTCTTTAGTAATTTTTCACATATTTTAATTTTATTTTGGATTGTTTCATAATTTATAATAGGGTTTAAAACTACATGTTAATGAAATTGTGAATAAAAAATAACAAAAAATATGTATTCAATTTTTTATTATATTAAAATAGACCCGCAATACAATTTTTTTCAAAGTGTGTTAGATTATTTTTTTTTTGCTAGATTATTAGAAATAAAAAAAATTGAGGGAGTAAAGTGTAGATTTTAACATAAGAGGGAAGGAGAATGTAATTCAAGCTTCTCTTAGGGGTGTATGAGAGTGAAAAGTTTTAACACAAGAGGGGTGTTTAACACAATTGAGTGAAAAGTTTTCTAATATGTTTTGAATAATAGGTGATGAGAGTGAATATTTTAACACAAGAGGGGTGTATATTTTAACATAAGAGGGGAGAGAAGTGTAATTCAAGCATCAAAGTGTAATTCAAGCATCTTTGAGGAAAGAAAAGTGTAATTTACTCTTGACTTTATTTAACTGTATGGTATTTCCTAAAAAAAAATAAAAATAACAGTATGGTATGATATGCCAAATACTAATCAAAATCAAATTTTTAAACAAAATCAAATTGGGTTAGATACTTACATTCTTTTATCTTTTTTACTAAATAAAATCTTAATACTTATGTCATACAGCACGAGTTTCAAACTACACCAAATTGTTTCTTGATCCAAAAGGTTATATATGCTAGCGAAAAGATGGTACTCACGTGTCTGTTTTTTCGCTCTTTTAAATCCGCTAATATGTGTAGATTATCAATAATATTTATAGAAATTTTGCGTGTAAGTTACAAGCGATATTTTATATAAGCTTTTTTGTATAGATTAAAAAGACAAGTATAAATATTTGTGACTTTTAAATGTAACAAATAGAAATTTTGCGAGTAAATTACAAACGATATTTTAAATAAACTTTTTTATATGGATTACAATTGTAAGTATTAGCGGAAAGACGGGCACGATAATATAATTTTGATTAAAAATTTTAAATTTTAAAATATTAATGAAAATTATTGATATATTGATTTATAAACAAAATATTGTCAATGTATATAACAAAATTATTTATGAACTCAACATATTTTAGTTTGTCTGCATATAAAATAATGATCATTTATTGTTTATTCTAATAGTAATTAGTAACATCATAACATAAATGTATAAATGACATGTTATGTAAAAGAAACATTGTTATAATTGCGATAAAAGAATATCTTTAAAAACTACATTTTTCATAAAGTCTTCATTCCTCCTTCTATTTTTCCTTCTTTAATGAGAACTTTTGTTGAATTTTGAGAAACCCCTCTTGATAAAGCTACATATAATTGACCATGGCTGAAAACATGTTGTGGAAGATAGATTCCGACATTCGGAATGGTCTGCCCCCGTGACATATTTATGGTAATTGCAAAACTTAGTCTAACGGGAAACTATTTTCTACTAAGCACAAAGGGAAGTCAAAACGACACCGATTGTTAAGAGCTAGGGTTTTCCGATGGTTTTGTTTCATAAACTAATAAACTACGAAATTGTAAAAGGTATGAGAGTTAACAGAGAAATAATTATGCTGGGATTAAACTTCATCAACCCACTTAGACGTATTCTCGGATTAGGGTTGCGGATTCCAATTATCAATCGATATTATCACGTATCCCTCGACAACATCATTCGTGTCCAAATGAAGTTGTGATTTCTATTGTATCGTTTAATCGTCGATT
>Ga0315915_1008286_pt1 | contig 12185 bp, 3 predicted proteins | sample MpolbnodulesMG_FD_207738 | JGI IMG/M metagenome (GOLD analysis project Ga0315915, IMG submission 207738) | Medicago polymorpha root nodule microbial communities from Los Angeles, California, United States - branched nodules | ecosystem: Host-associated > Plants > Roots > Nodule | place: USA... | reverse complement strand
AATCTTTAGAACTATAGTTATTTCTACTTCGATGTTGAATGACAAGAGAAATTTTTATTAATGAGAATATAGAATTGTTTTCTGTTGTTGAAATTATTATTTAAAAGGAAAATGTATGCCATTGTGTGATATCATGTGAAGTTTTGTAACATCCTAATTATTAAATTTATTCCTATTATTTAATAATTATCGTCGGGAAATAGGGTGTTACAGGTATCACATGCATACTGCATAGTCGAGTTGTTGTTGCGTCGTTGCATTGTCGTTAACGTTGAGTTGTTGTTATTGTTGTGGTTAGTTATTGTTGTTGTTTCAAATGCTAAGTAGAAGCAAATGAAGCATATGTGAGATAAACATGATGATAAGTATATGTAAAACATTATTGATAATAAGTATATGTGAACTATTATTGTTGTTCATTATTGTTGTTTAGGTTTTTAGATTCCGTTGATGAATTATATGCTTATTATTATTGAATGTGAAATCTCACCCCTTCTGTTTGAATGTTGCCCCTATGTTGGTAACGTGCAGATAACCAGGATTAGCTGCTGATGTGAGTTGACTCTCTCGTGTGTCGTCTTAGGGTCGCTCTGATACGTAACGGGATGAGGATTCTTGCTTTACTTTCCATTGTTACGTATTGTTTTATGAACTATGTTGTTGGACCTTTTTGGCTTAAGATTTTCCTTTAAGTTATTTATGTTGAGGCCGTAGTGCCAAAGATTGTTGAACAAAGTTGTTGACTTTTGAAATAATTTACCGCTGCGATATAAATGAATTTTTGACAGGATTGTTTTGATAAATAGTAACTTTACTCTATTTATGTTTTAAAAGTAGTGTGACATTCCGTTTTACGTTGAATACTCTGATTATTTGTATTATTTACATTGTTGGGAAAACGGGGTGTTACACATATGGTTTCCCATACCACAGTTTAGATACCTTGAAGTAACCTCTGCAAGCTTTCACCATCTTCTCAATGTCCCACAAGCATAACTCATCAGCATCCATTTTCTTCCAAACAAAAAAATTCACCACGGACGTATTGGAGCCTCCGATAATCATCTCGCTCTAAACAACCACTGTGATGCACGATTAGCGTAATAGAGTCTCCCATCCTGCGAATTTTGCCAACAACAGTCAGAATCAAAAGCAAAACAACATCAAAAATGCAAATCACACTTCAATACCAACCTCAAAAAACCCTTTTTATAAATTGTTTAAATCAGGACATGATTTCGTTCGTTCGATACTAATATAATGTTCTTCATTTTTAGTAACCAAACATAAAGACATGAAATTATTAAGTTTCTAACAAAAAACTCTAAAATCACTAATCGAAAAACGCAATCAAACACACAACACTAACAAACAAACATCAACGAAACATGATATGAAGTTAAAAGTTGAAAAAATAATTCCTAAAACTAAAAGCAAAAATCACAAAAAACGGACACAAAAAAGGGAGAAACGAACAAGAGAATGGAAAATTAAGTTAAACGGCGTTACCTTGACAAACCACAAAATCTGACTTCAAAACCGTATCTTTTCCAAGGTTGATCGCCGGTGATGATGATGATTTTGGAGAAGTGAAGAGGGTGACAGTTTAGGCGGGAAGGAGAAAGGTCAAGGACTTGTTTGATGCTTCTGAGTGAAAATGTGAGGATGAAAGGCAATGTTAATAGAGGGGTATAATTGGAAACACAGGAAAAATTACACTGAAAAGTTAAATCTCAAATTTTTACCATTTCCATCAAATTAGTCCTTGTACACGTGGCTGCCTTGCTGACATGTGTACAGGACAACACAACATGCAAGAGGACACATAATCACCACTAACAGAGCTTTTGGATGGAGAGACTGATTTGATGGACGTCTGTAAAATTCAGGGACTAAATAGCTATTTCGCAAAATTCATGGACGAGTTTGACTGATTTTTGAAAATTCAAGGACGAAGTTGAGGTATTAAATTGAAGTCATCTAATATTTATTATATCAAAAAAGAAGAGGGTTGATGATATTGAAATAACGTTCATACTCGTATAGTCAAAAATAAGATCATTCTTTTTATCTTCTAACCATACCAAAAACCCTATTGTACGAGGAAGAAGTTTCAAAGAAAGATTTGTATCTACTTCAGGAGTCATGTAGAGATCTTTCCTTTAAATAGAATCAACGAAAATTCAATATCCACCTATGGTAGATATTAGTTCCATTAGACCCTACAATATAACTTAAAACATTTGTCATTTGGACTAAACCCAAAAATATATATACACACATGGTGATACCCAAAACCTATTACTGGATCACAAGACAATATACATGGTTCGTTGGATAAATATTATGTCATACATTCAACTTATTTCACCGAAGCAAACTCACACCAATCAATATAAGTCTATACATATGACTTCTATTTTTTTTTTGTTGGTTGTCGGGGTTTGAATCATGAACCTTGCATATACTATGCATTATCCTTACCAACTAAGATAAGCTCACGAGGACATATAAACTTCTAATATTCTTCCATTTGAACAATATTGATTGTGTTTTATTTATTTATTTTAAAACTCACTTTATAAAATGATTCTCGGGTTAAACAATTATGGCTACAGATTAACTTGAATACAATCACCAAAACATGATCAGTGTAAATGATAATTATTAGTTAAGAGTCATATTCAAAGATAAACTATTTAAAGTTTAGTTCGTCAATAGCCACATAACAAACAATCTCATCAGTAAAATCACAACACAAGTGTGCAAGGAAAGGGACATATCAGAGCACAGTCTATGCGATCATTTTCATGTTATTATGTATAGATCATATACTGTGTTTTTCCAAGAAAACACAAGATGAAAAACAACTTAAGTCATTCTAAACTTTAAACTGTTTTACAACGGTTTGACTATTTTAAAAAGTAAAACAGTTTATAATTCAAGTAATTAATAATTAGGCAACATTTTTAAATTTATTTTTAAAGTGTTTAACCGGTTTAAAAGCTACTTTTTCTTTTTAATTCCATTTTATTAACAATCAATTTTAAAAGGGATTAAATAAATATAGAGTTGTAACCTTATTTAAAATGTTTTGTAATAAATATTTATCATTTATGGAATTTTTAACATGTGCCCTTAAGGACACAAGTTATCATGACCCTAAATTTTATTACTTCGATATAATTTAGTTTACCTGCTAAATTTATATCAAGTTATTGGCATCGTTGTCAAGGACTCTTGATTCATTTCAACTTGGCAATATAATTGTTATTTACGATTTCTGTCATTTACAGTTTTGTCTACATATTGAAGGAAAAAAATTATGATTTATGTTCTTCATTTATATTTCATTGTTCTTTGCTGCTAAAAAGTTTATTCGAGTTTTGTAGCAATGATAGACAAGATCTTCCTAGATAATACAAAAGAGGTTATTGCCCCTGTTGTATGAAAAGTATCTACTATCCCACAAGATAAAACATTATGATGACAAAACCTCAAGATTAAATGTGAGAAGTGGGTTTTATGCACGAATCATCAGAGTAGATATTGTGAAGGGCAGAAAGAGGTAATCAACATTGATTACAACTCTCAACTTCAAAATATTTTAGATGAATTTGATAAATTTGAAGTTCAATGTGGTAATCTGGTTGAGAAGGCAAATGAGTGTGAGAGGAAGTTAGTTGAGATGGAGACGGTGTGTCATGCTATTGTGGTGGAAGAAAATCAACAAGTGATGAGTGTTGGTCTCTTTCTGAAGTCTCAACCAACGGGAAAGAAAGAAACCATTCAATTGCAAAGGGATTCATATTCTTCTATATGGTGGGAAAGCTCAAATTACAAAGGTTTAACAGTTGGAGCATGGGAGCGTCTGCTGCTTTGTGCGAAGTTCATGGAATTCCTACTAATCAAGTGGAAGACGAAGGATGATGTGTTCTTTATGTCATAAATGTCACCCTAACAGTAGTTGGGGCATCAAGCTTAATTATGTAAAAATAAGTGCTTGATGTGAGACATCCCATCATTTTTTTTCATATTTTTTATTTTTCAGGTGTTTATTTTCAGAATAAAAAAAAAAGAGAATGAAAAGATGGACGAGAAAAAAACGAAGTTATGTCCGCACTAATCTTTTTCAAAAATTCATCTTTGTCAATGTGCTTGCTTTCAATTCCAGATGTATTTACCTATCATTCTAATGCATGTTACTTGTATATTTTTACATACATGAGTATTTCATGCAACTGTCATTTCTAGAACTTGTGGTTTTTCTTTATTTGTTGATTGATAATGTTTTGTACACACTAAGGCAGAGTGCTTGGTACTTATAGCCTTTTTTAGCCTACCTGAATTTTATTTATCCTTTGTAAAGCCAAATTGAGTCTTTATGATTAAACCTTTTTTGTTTGGTGACAAACTTCATTACAAGCCTAGAAACCTTAGATAAATTAACCCAATTTTATGTTGGAGTTAGGTTGTGTTAGGTTATATGTTGAATCTTAAGTTTGGTATCAGGGTACCAGAGACTTCAAGAGATTATTCAAAAATGTCTCTAAAAAATAAAACAAAAAAACGAAAAAAAAGTTGAGGCAATCAAATCATATCTAAAAAGGTCTCATTTAAAAAAAAAACAGTTCTCTAGTACTCTTGTATTAGTTTTTGGTGTAATTGGATTAAAAACGATTTCACGTTCGTATAATGTAAGATATGCGTAATTCCATATGTTTGAATAACCTACTTTCACAAAAACTATCCAACATTCACCAAAGGCCCGTTATAACCTGAAAATATCTTCAATTGTATACTTTACAACGACTTTGATTGACTATTTAGAAAATCTTCAAACATATGGTAATATGGTAGACTTGCATGTTGACTATGGCTAAACCTTTGTCAAACAATTGCGAGAAGTTGCATAAATGGTTGTTGGTCAAACAAATCAATTCATGTTGGTGATTTTATTAAAAATAAGAAAATGATTAAACTTATTGTTTGTAATTTTTTTTTATGTGACCGTTTGAAGCATAAGTTCGGTTACAAAGTTTTTATAGCATTAAAATACTTTTGTTCTATAACCTCTTTTTTTTAAGGGTGCTTATCAAATTAAAAGGATATCAACTGCATTGCCTCGCCATTTATATATCATTATTGCCATGAAAAGGTCAACAGAGAAAACTTTTCTTTTTCTAGTCGGTCATTTCCTAAAAGCTAAAGGATGTGTATATATTAAGGTGGTAGTGGCTGTGTTAGTCAGAGAGTATAACAAAAATTGAGATTTCATGTGATCAATTATAGAAAAATACAAGAACTAGAAAAGAAAATAAATAAGTTTTCTTACATAGAAAAGATACCGAGCAATATTGTAATGGTCTTGTGGATGTTGGTTTGACGAGTTCTCTTTGTGCAAAGAGTATTCATACTCATTTGTGGAGGGCTGTTTTATCTTGGGGACGACGAGGCAAGAAAGAACTGTTGCACCATTAAGGCAGAGCCGCGGAACGTCTTAAAGAGAGCGACCTAGTCCGCGACTCAACCCAAATTTTGTATCTAACAGAATTATTTTGTGTGCTTTCTAGTTTGATTTTTGCAGAAATGATTTGAAGTGTTCGACAAAAGCAGCAACAATTTAAAGTATGAAGAAATGTTCCAACAGTTCATCACATGCTAGTTAGAAGATGAACTTTTGAAAACACCATTGTTAGGTTAAGTGTTACTTTACTGTTGAATTTAATTAATGATTTTGTTCCTTGAGGACAAGGAACGATGTAAGTTTGGGGTTGTTATGACATGTTGTCATACAATGTTTTTTTAGTTGTTTTTATGTATTTTTAGTAGAGTTAAGATGATTGTGAGTGGTTCTGAAGCTGAAAAAGACATAAAACAATGAGTCATGGAAAACAGCAATTGTGTTACAAATTACATATTAAAACTCAAAAACTCATCCACACGCACCTCAAATCGTGCCACAATTTGTAGAAATCGTGACCCGGTTTTTTACGAGCTGAAACTCTCCAATTTAGCCTAAAATCATGTCACGATCTATTCTAAAGCATGACATGATGTGTTAATTAAATCTTAATTGCAATCCATTCCAACATATTTTATGAGCATTTTCCTTATTCCTTCGTCTCTTTGTGATGAGATAAAAGAGATAATGGATTATTTTTGGGGGGCCATTATGGTAATCAAAACAAAGGCATTGATTGGATAACCTTAAACAAACTCTATGTTGAGAATAATGATGATGGTAGGAGCTTTAGAGACCTATTGCTTTTAATTTAGTCATGTTTTAAAAACATTAGGGCATCATGAAAAATCCTTTTAGTCTTAGTGTTCATATGTTAAAAGTTGTGTGTTTCCTTATTCAACTTTTTTGAAGGTTAGTATTGAACATAATCCAATTTTTGTGAAGAGGAGATTGCGTTCTACTTAATTTTTGTTAGGTAAGGAAGTCGATGTTAAGGGTGATAATATTTCTCTTTGGAATGATAGATGGTTAAGTGTGGCTCGTTGCTAGATGATCTTATTGATATCCCTAGTGAAATCTTGAATCCACAAGATAAATCTTAGAACATTCTATTGATTACATCTGTAGTTGATGATGATAATGATAATGTGGCTAATATTGTCAATACATTGTTATCTCCTATGGTAATAGAGAACTATTTTTCACCTTTTTAGAACATTCTATTGATTACATCTGTAGTTGATGATGATAATGATAATGTGGCTAATATTGTCAATACATTGTTATCTCCTATGGAAATAGAGAACTATGATTCGATTGCTTCCACTTCTTTTTTCATTTTTTTTTTTCATTTTTTAGAGACATTTTTCAATAATCTCTTGGGTTTTCTAGTACCCCTACCCCAAACTTAAACGTTGTTAGTCCCAACAACAACCCTATAATTAAGTTTCAACATACAACCTAACATAGCTTAACTACAACATAAAATTGGATTAATTCACCTAAGGTTTCTATGCTTTTAAAGCAGTTTGTCACTGGAAAAAAAAAGGGTTTAATCCTAAAGGCTCAATTTGGTTTTACAAAGGATAAATAATTCAAGTAGGCTCAAAAAGGCTGTAGGTACTAAGCACATTGTTTTAGTGTGTACAAAACATGACAATAAACAAACATAAAGAAAAAACACAAGTTTTACAGATGAGAGTTGCATGGAACACTCATATATGCAAAATTAAAAAATAAACTTTGGTTTAACCTTACACGCAGAGATTTTTTAAAATTGTGGCTACCTAATTCCCAATTGCAATACATTTACTGTTGAGTTGGAATGCAAGCACCTCCTCCGTATGAACTTATTGAAAAACCTTTGTTGCAACATTGAAACTAGACAGGTGAATTTCAAAAACAAAAATGTTCAATAATAAACAAGAAACATGCATTACAATGATAGGGATATAAAACTGGAATTCAAAACAGACACACTGACAAAGACAAATTATTGAAAAAGATTGTTGTGGCCATAATTTTTTTTCTTCGTCCATCTTTCCATTTTTTTCTTTATACAAAAAACAAGCACCTGCAAAATAACAAATATTTAAAAAATCATGGCTTGCCTCCCATTAAACGTTTTCTTTTACGTTATTAAGTTTGACATCTCAACCACTGTTAGGGTGACATGTGTAACATAAAGAACACATCATCCTTCGTCTTCATCTTAATTGGTACGAATACCATGAGCTTCATACAAAACAGTAGATGCTCTCATGCTCCAACTGCTAAACCTTTTTCATTTGAGCTTCGTACCATAGAGAAGAATATGTATCCCTTTGCACTTGAATGGTTTATTTCAATCCCATTGGCCGAGACTTCAGGAAGAGCCCAACACTCCTCACTTGTGGATTTTCTTCCACCACAATAACAAGACACTTTGTCTCCATCTCAATCAATTTCCTCTGACACTCATTTGCCTTCTACATGGACTGTTTCAAAAGTGTCCGGCAACGATGTCAAAAACTTGATACAATTTTAACAAGTGAACTAAATTATATCGAAATAATAAAATATATAAGATTCGTATCTACATGGACTGTTTTAATTAGGAAAAAACATTGTTATTAAGGATGTATTAAAATGAGGGGTTGCATATGGCAAATAGTTTGGTTTGAACAATTATAAAATAAACTGCGGAAAGATAAAGTTTGTGGTAAGAAATTTAAGAGAAAGTTTAGGTCTTTTGAATCATATGTTCATCACTAATTGTTAATATGAACCTAAACTATATAACTGCTCCTCTAATTTACGATAATTAATAAAATAGCTCAAGTCAATCGTTTGACTCAGAGCCCTCTTTTCAAATTACAATCCCCTAATCCATTAGGTGAACCTGTAATCCTCAAGAGTTTGAATGAAAATTAATTCTAAAAATCACAACTTAACAACTTTCTATCCCTAGATTGTTCGTTAAGTTGAACAATATATTAGATCTAAGCTATATGTTGCTGTCAGCTATCGTATAATCTCTGAGTTCAATTTATATTTGATCGGAACATGAAAAACATTAAGCACAAATTATATTGAATAAACTAGATTTGCAATTATTAAGAAATAGAGTTTATAGTTTACATGGTCAAAAGCTAGAATAGAGTCATCTAGGACCTAATCAGAGAGGAATTAGTTATTAATAGCTACATCATAAACATATGATACAAAAGCAAGATTCATTAGATTAATCGGTTGTGATGGTCTCCTACCTAGTCATCAATTCTTCAACTCCAAAAATATGTTTTCTTCTCCAAACTTTTGAACCCCTTGCATAGAAACATGTCTTCCTTTTATAGATCTTTTTTCGGTAACTGAAAAATTGTACTCTGATGCTGAAAAATCGTGTCACGATTACACATTAAAATTTAAAAATTCATTCAGACGCTCCTCAAATTGTAACCCGATTTTTTGAATTGAAACTCTCCAATTTGGCCTAAAGTTGTGTCACGATGTACATAAATCGTGACACGATTGTTGCTTTCCATGACTCCTATTTTTATTTTATTTTTGCCTTTTTTAGCTTTAGAACCATTCAAAATTATCTAAACTCTACTAAAAATATTTGAAAGCAACTAAAAAAACATACTCCTTCCATCATATAATAACTGAGTCATTTGCAAAAAAAAAGGTCTCAAAATAACTGAGTCATTTACTTTTCAATACAATATTAATTACTTTCTTCCCTTTATAATTCTAATTGATACTACTTTCTTCACTCACAATTCAATATATTCCACTTTGTATTTCTGATAGTGGAGAACGTACCAATAATTAACAAGAGCACTTAAAACCATTTCTCTCTCTCTTTCATTTATACATTTTTCTTAATGTGTGAAATGAACAAATAACTCAGTTAATTCAGGATAAATGGAGCATATCATCATGTTTTCTATTTAATACTTATAAATTATTTACAATTTTAAATCATTAACAAATATGTTTAGATTATTCGATAGAAAACCCCTTCATCAAATTAGGAAAGAAAACGTGAGTTGTTTAGGAGAGAGTGAAAGTGAGGTTTACCATTACCAACTCTTCAAACTTCACATACCAAGATGGTCCTAATTACTAAACATGTAGTATAATTGAAACCACTTTTTAACAAACTAAAATGGAATTAAAAATGGGAAAAACATAAGAGTGGCTTATGTCCCTGACTCATAGTCTAGTTTGACATGTCCTGTCAAGTGAATGCTGCCAGGCTAGCATCTTCTCCATGATTGGAGTGGGTACCACCATTCTCCTGTTTCTCTTCTGTCAATCCACATGCTCGACCCCTTCTAGTTCTAATCTCTCTGCCCCATTCACTCCTCTAACTTATTTGTTTTCATTTATTATATTGTCGTCATTATTATTTTTGACATTTTTTTGTCATTATTATTATTAATAATACGTTATACTACTATTATTATAGTATCATTTCTTTGGTCTTATATACAGATATAAATAATAACTACTAGTATTGTAAAATATGATTAACTTAGATTTAAGTTTTCAACAGTCTTCTATTTCTTTTCCTCAAAAAAAAAAACAGTCTTCTATTTCTTATGGAATAAGTTTCCATGAAATGTAATTTGAAAATAACAATTTGCTAAAAATAAGTAACTTTTGTTTATATTTATAACCAACAAAGATAGGTTGTGTTGGTTGTTGTATTTGATACTAGATTGATAGTGGTAGTATATAATAAGGAAATGCTAACATAGTGTATTTGTTAAGAAATTAAAAAAAAAGTTTATCTTATGAATTGCATTTAACATTTTAAAATTTTATTTGTCAAAAAAAATAAATTAAAATTTTAAAAATTGACTTTTAGTTGTTCAATTTTTTTGTTCCGTTGGAATTTTAGATCATTTGTTAACATAACCATATATTACATTCTCTTTTCGTATACCCTCCAATCTTCCTAGACATATCATCAAGCGTCTAAATTCAACTCGTAAACATCGGTTTGAATTCGTTTCATATACTCCATCCTTGGTTTGTGGAGAAGATCAAATTCAAATATAACCTCACTAGTTTAAAATCAAACATCTCAAATAAAATCAAGTTTAAACAATCGCGATTATTAATTTAGATTTAACAATTGGTTGTCAAATTTTTTTTTAGATTTAACAATTAATATAAGGTAAATGTTAAAAAAAAAATTAGATTTAACAATTAATATAAGGTAAATGTTAATGAGTACTCTAAGGACACTCCTTAAAAATTCTCGATAGTAAATTTTTATAAAAATTTATATATACAATGCATCAAAAATTAAAATATTAAATTTTTTCAATAAATAATTTCTTAATTGAATATCCTTAAAAAATATAGATGTTTTAAGATAATAACTGGAACACAAAGAAATACTCCCTCCGTCCCGTTAGATGACCCATTTGAAAACGTGTAATTTTGACCTAACTTACTTTGACAATATTTTTCTACTAATATACAAAGATAAATAATATCATATAAAATGTCGTTAGATTTGTTTCGATGAGTATTTTCAAAATATCAAATTTCCATAATTTTTTCTAATATATTATTCAAGATATTTAAGCTCAAAATTATGCATTGGTATACGTAATAAGGTCAACTGTGTCAAGTATTAAGTAACGGAGGAAGAAAGTACTCTAATACCACCATTCTATGCCACCTGGCACTGCCAGCATGACTTTGAATATAACTTTATCAATTCTCCACTCAAAAGTCCTATGTTCTCACCACAAATCAGAATCTTACAAATGTAAAAAGAACAAGAACGTTTTTTGTTGATGATGTGTTTTCAAACACTGTCACAAAAACACATGAAGAGAAAAAAAACACACACATAAATGAGGCTAGGCTAGTAATAATGTAATAATTCTCTGACAAGTAAAAACACCGAACAGAACACTATGCAGCCACAATTCCATGAAGCCGTTTCAAACAATTTTGTCGGCGAAAGACGTTACTAATCATTTTCATTAACAGGTGCAATCACCAATTAGTGCTAATTAATTTATTCAATTTTATTCTTTTCTTGTCTTTTTCTTCTTCCTTAAGTAGAGTATTCTATTTACTCATTTAAAAAATATTTTAATTACTATTATTAACTATGCATGGCATAAGACCATAATAATTGATAATTTTCGGCTTAATCAAAAGTCTTGAATTCGAATTCAAGATTAATAATGCATCAGTATTAAATCTTTTGAGTGAGAATTTTATCACTCGTATAAGTCCTACTCCGTTTAAGATATTAGTGTCTGAAGTTGCGTGTATAAAATATTGTGTAATTCACAAGTTTCTTGATTAATTGTTGCTAAACGACAATAAAAACTTCGCACCGATAACATGCTAAAAAAGCTGTCATTTTATTATTAATACAAATTAATTTTTTATTTTTTAAAAAAAAAAATCTTACCAAATATTTGTACATATATGAAAGGACCATTAATCTTCTTCATTTGCTGTCATTTTTTTACATTGGTAGGTTAATTTCTTGTATAATAATACTCACAAAAACTGCATAAAGCTGCTTCTTTTCCTCTTGTTCCTGCTTCTTCTCTCTCTCTCTCTCTCTCTCTGAATTTTTTTGTGACTTGTTTTTGTGTTGGCACTAGTACTAGTTCTTGTCTCCTTTAGTCTCTGACCCTTTTGCCAGCTTTGACCTGAGAAGATGCTTGTAAGTACGTTTCACTCTGGCTTCATTTTT
>Ga0315915_1008282_pt1 | contig 12191 bp, 7 predicted proteins | sample MpolbnodulesMG_FD_207738 | JGI IMG/M metagenome (GOLD analysis project Ga0315915, IMG submission 207738) | Medicago polymorpha root nodule microbial communities from Los Angeles, California, United States - branched nodules | ecosystem: Host-associated > Plants > Roots > Nodule | place: USA... | reverse complement strand
AAAAAAAATAAAATTGAGTCAAGTTTCCTGATTTTGATTAATTCTTCACTTGCTTTATTTCACTTTCCTTTCAATCTCTCTAATTCTTTATATTTGTATGTATCCTGGGTCATGTTTTTGAGATAAAACTAAGTAAATTTTTTGGTACATAACAATTTTATTTGTAATGTTGGTATTATGCTTTTAAGCAGTCTGTCATTAGACATTTGTGATCTGTCCGGTAAGAATGGATGGTGGCAACGGTAACAGCACGGTGCTTCAGTGCGGTGGCGATGCAATTTTACGAGGGGACGAAAGGTGCATGCAGGCACATTAGCACTCCGATGATCAAGTCAGTAACATGAGAGGAGTGTGGGAAAGTGAATCATACCTTGTGGGTGAAGCAAAATCACCATTATATATATAGGCGCATGAGGAATAACTGTCTCTGGGTGATGCGGCGCTTTATCCGGATCCGTTGAGGGACACGTACGGTGCTTGTTGCACTGAGCATGTTCCAGTGGGGCAGGGCGTACTGAGCACGTGTACGGTGCCTTAAGTTGGTGGACGTTTAGTCCATGGGTCACTACGGGAGGGCCTTATGGCCGGTCCGGAACAATTTGAATGAAATTTATGAGTATTTCTGCTCTAATTTTTCAGTCAAGTTTTTTTAATATGGGATCATTTCCTCTATAGATCTTGTTATCACTTAAAAAAAAATACAAACCGAGAACTTGAAGCAAGTTTACTAGTTTAAAATAATGTTCCAGTAACGGAAATCAAGAAAAAAAAAGTACTTTTTTTCCGATGAACTTAAACAAAAAATTTAAAAACAAAAGTGAAAAAAGTGATGTATTTTAGTCTAATTAAAAAAGTGGCCAACATACATCTACCAATGGAACAAAACAACTAAAAACACATTCAAATCATTTTTAATTAAAAAGGTCTTAAATTATAGACAAGTAATTTTTTTTTTATCTCCCCATCAACATGTTAATCCAGTTCACTTCATATTGTGTTTTACATATACAGAAACAATAGAGAAAGAAAATAAAGAAGGGAGGAAGATAAAGAGAACATGACTCTTGAGAGTGAAAAATGATGCCGGTTTTTATTTAATATATATTATTTTAGTTTCTTAAAAATAAAAAATAAAAGAACTTGAATTTTCTTTTAAAAATAGTTTTTATAGCAATAAAAAAAAAGTTACTTATTTTCAATTTGGTCTCTAAATAATTCCAATCATTTAATTTTAGCCCATGCGTTGTGGCCGTAACAATGGTAGAATATTTAAAAAAAAACGAAAAAAATGTTAAGAGTCCCACATCAGACAGGAGATGACCTGACAGTGTGTTTATAAGTGGGGGCAATCCTCACCACACAAGCCGGTTTTGTGGTGTTGTGTTATGCCCAACCACAATTTCTAAGATAGTATCAAAGCCTCTTCAAGATCCATTGGGTCACATACTATCAGGTTTCCGCTATCGGACCACCCACCATTTATGTCCATGCTTCAGATTTTCAGTCCTGAGCGTGAGGGGGTGTGTTAAGAGTCCCACATCGAACAAGAGATGGCCTGACAATGTGTTTATAAGTGGGGGCAATCCTCACCTCACAAGCCGGTTTTGTGGGGTTGTGTTAGGCCCAACCACCATTTCTAAGATGCTATTAGAGCCTCTCCGAGATCCATTGGGCCACCTGCTATCAGATTTCTGCTATCGGACCACCCACCATTTATGTCCACGAACCAAGCCCAATAGTGCTGGCCGTGAGGGGGTGTGTTAAGAGTCCCACATTGGATAAGACATGACCTGACAATGTGTTTATAAGTGAGGGCAATCCTCACCACACAAGCCGGTTTTGTGGTGTTGTGTTATGCCCAACCACAATTTCTAAGATGGTATCAGAGCCTCTTCAAGATCCATTGGGCCACCTACTATCAGGTTTCAGCTATCGGACCACCCACCATATATGTCCACGCTTCAGATGTCCAATCCTGAGCGTGAGAGGATGTGTTAAGAGTCCCACATCGGACAGGAGATGGTCTGACACTGCGTTTATAAGTGGGGGCAATCCTCACCTCACAAGCTGGTTTTGTGGGGTTGTGTTAGGCCCAACCACTTAGATGGTATCAGAGCCTCTCCAAGATCCATTGGGCCACCTGCTATCAGGTTTCCGCTATCAGACCACCTACCATTTATGTCCACGAACTAAGCCCAATAGTGCTGGTCGTGAGGGGGTGTGTTAAGAGTTTCACATCAGATAAGACACGACCTGACAATGTGTTTATAAGTGGGGACAATCCTCACCTCACAAGCCGGTTTTGTGGGGTTGTATTAGGCCGAACCACGATTTCTAAAAAAAAAATATCTGTATTACAAGCATTTTATTAAGAGTAAAATTGAAACTCTCGATTTTCTGATCACTTCACTCATTAACTCTTGACTTATACCATGAAGCCTTCTAGAAACTTAACGTGCAAACTGAAAAGTTTTGATGTTATTAGATGATAGCACTTTGAAGAAAGATGATAACACAAGATGAAGGGTCTATTTTGATTAATGGCATAAATATGTAATTTTATTAATTTACTCTTTTTGTGCTATAAAAAACAATGAAATTGGCACACCATATATATACTCTCTCTTTTCTTTATCACTTGTCAGCACTCAATAGGTACGTCTAACAACAGTCAAAGGTTCAAAGGGTTCAAGGAATCAAATTTTGCCCTCTAGCTCTCTCACTTGTTCAACACCACATGAAATATTTTAGACCATAAGTTCATATCATAATCCATTCATGTGATAGCAACAGTACAATATGGCATCTACAAGCTCAAGGTACAACTAAAAAAGCAGAAATATTTCTGGCAAAGATGCTCATTTTTTTTTTGCTTTTCCTTGGTTGGGATCTGAATATTGAGGTATAGTATATAGTACATCATTAACATTACATTAAAATTGTCCTATACCCCGATGTAACTGTTACTGTAATTTGTTACATCATTCCAATCACGTAACTTATAGTAACATTTTAAATTAAATTAAATTAAATTAAATTGTTTTTAGTGACACTTGGTTTAATTTCTTGTGCCCTACTAGTAACCGAATCTGTCTCTAACCCAATTTCAAAAGTAAAAACAAAAAAGCAAGGGACATTCCTTAAGTCTCTTTCATTGATTACAAGTCCACATCATACATGTAGCTAACATAGCAGAAATATAAACTGCTTTTTATTACTCTCTGTGTGAAAAATCAAATGTATATAGTACTATACTATCTCATGGGAATTCTAAAAGATACCCTTATACATTAAAAAGTTTTTAGCATGACATTAATTTGGGATAGGAACAAAAATATTTTTAGGGAGAATTTATTTGGTTTTTTCACGCATGCAGAAATTTAAATACATGGGGTCCTCACCCTTAGGCTTAAAGCAAGTCTCTTTCATAAATATTTTGATTTTTTTTATTGAATGTGAAATTTTGTTTTCTAGTTTTACTCTTCTTAGTACAAAAGTGTGCTACAGTTTCAAAAGGAATCTGAGCTTAAAATGGAAAATTGAAAATCAATTTGATACCATGAAATATTGATGACACACGTTCAGAATTGAAATTTCATTGAAAAGGGACACATGATGAAAACATTCAAACTTCCCTATAGAATACTTTTCTCTTGTTAATAATGTTGTCATGCATGAGATGCAAAAATAAGATATTCCCTCATATCCTCACTAGCTAGCTATAGAAATGGATAAGCTGTAAAATTAATCTTTAGAGAAATACATGTGATCAATGGACTAAAATTGTGTCTGAAAAATAATTAATTAATTAAGTTTTTTTTAGAAGATTATTATTTATTTATTTATATTTGAAAACTCGACATCTGGTTCGAGGACCAACTAATTAATTAAGTATTAGTTTGATAAATTATTTTAGAGAGTTTAATTAAGTGCTTACCCATAATTGTGTAGTGGTAAAGAAATCGCCCCTATTTGAATAAAAAGCTTGTTTGTGATTTTTGGTGAGAACTTTGTAGAAAAATTAAATTGTACACTAATTAATATTTTTTTATTACATTAATTAATATATTTTTAGAACTATTGAGTAAAAAAGTTATGAATGAAAAACTTAAATTATACATTAACCGTAATAACTAAATACCTAACTCTTGTCAAAAAAGCTAAAGTACTTAACTGAACCATATAATGTGTAAAAAGCTCAATGCACCAATTATTATTTATCTTTTTGTTGTAAAAAGCACAATTTGATTAGCCAGAGACTTAAATAAATGTTTAGTGGTCCTGGCCTGACTCTAGATGAATGTGCTCTTTGTAGGACCTTTTAACTCCAACCTTATCCCGCCTGGTTTTTCAAAAATTGAATCATGCTTCACTGTCTTGTTCATATATATTTTTTAAACTTTTTTTACTCAAAAATCACACTTTTTTTTAAAGTTAATTCATTTAAACTTTATGTCGTGAACAGTTCTGTCGTATGTAGGTTAAATTGTCTTTATCAACACGAAATTAATTTAAGAGAACTAGGGCTATCTCTCCTTATTCTTCCTAACTTGGGATAGTATAGAAAAAATGTCACATCACTTAAATAAAACAAATACTGTAAACCTTCGCTATCATACAGTAATATTCTTTATTAATTATATTTTTTGGTTGGCATATTGATTTTTTGATACAATTTATTGGTTGGCATATGGCATTGGACCACATGAATATTGAGTTTATTTATTTATTTATAATCGAGTATGAACAATTGGAGGAAGAAAAGAAAGTAAGGAAGGGCTATCATACAAGTAGCGTTTTAACTCAGCTAAATAATTACAAGATTATATTTCAATTTACAGCTACATATTTTTTTTATTATTATAATTTGCATTTCCAAAAAAGATAACAAAAAATATAATTGGTACCACCATGTGGGCTATTCGTGTATAACCCATGTTCCAATTTATTCTTCACCTAAAATTTCAGCAGGCTGGGTCCATCCCAAAAACTGATTAATTATCGATAATGGATGATAACAATAAAACTATAGACTTCCACCTCAATAAAAAAAAAAACTATAGACTTAAATATTGGAAGACACAAGAAAGAAGAGGACTTTGAAACAATTACACAAAATATCATTTAAGAGTTATAGAACATACAAAAGTAGAAGCAAACTCAAAAAAAAAAAAAAGTAGAAGCAAACAAAAAGAAAACAAAATAATTTAGAGAAAGAGGGAGTTTGAATTGTGTTGAGCATTTAAAAACTTTTTATGAATGCTATTTATAAAAGAGAATTTTCTTCATTTTGTAAAACACTTAACTAATTAGAAGAATGAATAAGGGAGAATGCATTTTGGTCGTAATATAATTCATTTTGTCTTGTTAAAAAAAATGAATAAATAACATAAAGAATTGACTAAAAAAAGAAAAGAAGGAAAGAACAAAAAGAAAAAGAGAAAGTACACATGTGTTCTTTATAGTAGTTCATAATAAGTGTTACTACCATCTAATCCTCCCTTTGCGTATAGATTTCGCCTCATTATAGTCGATGAATTAATCACTAAACAAAAGTATTATTTCCTATACCTCTCCAGGCACTTTGAGCATTCATACTTCAACTCTCCATACCTTCTTATACGAGAAATCTAATAGTCTTCCCAACAACTTCTAACACCTACCTTGTTGAGCAACCAAGTGTTTACATGTATCTTCAAATTGGTCTTTATACAAAGGAGGTTGCCATTATTAGGCTTGTTACAAAGGTTGAGTTTGTATTTGATCTAATACAAAGTCAAACAAATTTTACTTTCACATAAAGGATATTACAACAAATCGTATATCAATTTAACTGTATAAATACAACTTGATTGATGTACATCCTGAGCTAATAACTCTCAAACAAAGAGGGTCATCATTCAAGCTTTTCATGTATTCGAGGATTGTTTATGAATATTACATTTTATTTTAGAACACGTCTTTTTTTTTTCCGTCTTCAATGGATATTCAATCAGTACCGTCTCATGGGGACTGAAGTCATATGATATTGAATAAATTTGACTTAACCATCCTGCTCACTTTGGACTTACTTGTACATAGTCGTCAATTTCTTCAATTCAAAGTAATTCCTTGATATATTGAAGAAATTATAGATGTTTGATTAGTATAGTAAATGTTCTAGTTGTACAATTAAACGTTATAATATGGATAAGATAATTTGAGGTTGTATTGTACTATCAAAGAGTAGCTTCTTCTATTCATTGATAATTTGTTTGAACTAAACTTCACCCTTGTACTAGAGAAATTAAATCAACAAAGAATGTTGAGCAACCATATAATCTTAAAGTGCTAAGCATTGTACGAACTTGATTAGAGGATGTGAAATTCTGAGTAAGACCATCAGATTGAAAGATGCTTGATGGTTGATTCTTTTTGACCAGAGACAATGATCATAAAAGTCTTCACTTATAGGGTCTTCAATTCATGTTTCACATTTTATTTGTTGGTCTTAATGAACTTCACTACTCAAAACTATTTCATGCGGAAAAACAACAACCCAAGTAAGAGAGAGCCAACTAACTAGTAGAAAATGCACACCCAACAACAGGATGAAATCCGCAAGAACGTCGCCCCCAAAAGAAGCGTAGAATCTTATCTATCCGATCAAAGTAAGAGTTCCAACGTTTAAAGTGTGAGAGTATCCACAAACCTTTCCCAACAACCATTTCCAAGACGAAACCTAATCATATCCACCAAAAGTTGAACACATGGAACCTCATCGAAAAAGATAACATCATTTTGGGACGTCTAAATCACCCACACCATCGCATGCCAAACTAAGACCAACCTTTATTGGGTATAACTAATAGAACAACGTGAAGTAGTCATGGGTATAACCAACTCAAATCCCACTACTTGAACACACATTATCAGATCTATAGAGAGAGGGAGCAAACAACAAACATACGACAAACATACTCTTGCCATAGGCACAAACCACAAGGATCCCTAACAATAGCAAAAATTGCCCTACGACATAGTAGTATATGATGAGTCAGAACCTTATTCATACAGAGCTGCTAAGAAAAGGCAACAACCTTACTAGGATCCAAGCTTTTCTAGAACTTGGTAAGAGTTAGAAGATTATCCCCTGACAACCCAACTACAATAGGCATTTCAGAAGTTAGGGATAAGTAGGTCGAGCGAGGGTATAACACCATCGCATGCCAAACTAAGACCAACCTTTATTGGGTATAACAAAGAGAACAACATGAAGTAGTCATGGGTATAACCAACTGAAACCCCACTACTTGAACATACATTATCAGATCTATAGAGAGAGGGTGCAAACAACAAACATACGAAAAACATACTTTCGACCATAGTCACAAAACCACAAGGATCCCCAACAATAGTAGAAATTGCCTATGATATAGTAGTATATGATAAGTTAGAATCTTATCCAAACAGAGCTGCTAAGAAAAGGAAACAACCTTACTAGGATCCAAGCTTTTCTTGACCTTAGTAAGAGTTTGAAGATTATCCCCTGATAGCCCAGCTACAATAGGCATTTCAGAAGTTAGGGATAAGTAGGTCAAGCAAACAAAGTACTGGCCTCTAGGATCGTGCACCCAAGATCAAAAGTATGTGTCTAAATAGAGGGATACCCTGAGTAGAAAGGTGCGGATCCTTTCGTAACTCCTTGTCCCTGGTGATAAATCTCCATCTCCACTTCCTATGTAAAGCCAAATTAAAAGTCCTTAGATCCTTACCAGACTCACCCTACAAACAACGAACCACCTTACCCCAAGATATTTTCCTCACTCCTTTCAATGTGCCCCACAAAATTGCCTATGAAGTTGGAAAAGAAGACTCCAACGTCCTTAACTTGAATTTTCATGAACGAGAGGCGCCATAATGCTATTGTGAACTTAATTCTGGTGACCCCAACGAATTGTGCCACCATAGTTATGAATGACCCCCAAGATGCTGCTCTTAAAGAAGTTAACATTAAGACTAGAAGCGAGCTCAAAACAACACACAATAACCTTAATGGACCATGCACAAATTCTCCATCGTAGCCTCCTTGGTGAAAAGTGTATCATCCACATATTGCAGATGAGATACAACTATAGCCCTGAAGTATCAACAAGGAAACTAGATGCTAAACCTATTAAGGGGTTTGAGCTTGCCGAATCAACCCACTAAACCCCGTCCACCATGAGGAGGAAGCGAAAATATTTTGTTTAAGACCATTTTGAATATTAATCTCCTCAACAGGAATCTCATTGACCAAGATTGAAAGATTATTAGTTAAAACAAACATCTAGATTCAAACCCTCCATGTATCATATAACCCAAACCTCACCATCAATAATCCAGGAAATCCAAGCTTACATAGTCGATCGTAGACCTTTTCAAAGTCAACTTTAAAGATAAGATACTCTCTCCTAGATTTTTTGACAAGATCAATGATCTCATTCACCGGGACAACCGTATCAACAAGTTGTCGACCTTTGATGAAAGCCGACTGATTTAGGGAAATTCCTGGTATGATAACCCTTTCGTTTGCTTGCAAGGTGGTTAACTAATTAGTTTCTTTGTAATGGGTTGCAATATTGTACTCCCATTAATACATATTGAGTTATAACAAAATATAATGGATAAAGTGCTATGATCAAATTAATTAATTAAGATACAAAACCTTCATTAAGTACAAATATGGGGCAAAAAAGAACCACATAAAACAACCTACTATACAGTTATACAAATCACCAAAAGCTACCTAGCTAGCCAGCTGATGATCATGATGGCACATAAGGCTACGGTTTCTCAAACCGTATTCCCTTCTTCCTTTCCTTCTATAAAATGTATATTATAGAAGGAGGAATATCAAAGCTCTAGAGAAACCAAAAGGTGAAAAATGTTATCTTTTGATAGTATATCATAATCTTGATAAATAAAGCAGCCACCTATAAATAAATATATAGTATTATTATTATGATGATTATTCTGTGAAGTAATAATATAATAATAATATATAGATTAAAATGAAAAATTAAATGCCTCCAAAGTCTGTAAGAGAGAAAGGTGTTTTCTCAGGCAAATTTCCGGCATGACGTAGCCCTAAAGTGAGTGACACGTCACCAGAAGTATTGGTCCCAAATCTGATGAGTGTAGAACCAATGTCAGCAGAGGTACCAGTGGTCCCATATTCCGCTGAAACAAAGCTGCCATGTCGACAAGTGTCATCAATAGCCATTGAATCGGAGATAGGTGGTGCCACCTCAGAGACGGTGGTTTTAACGGTGGAAGATGGTTGTTGCAACAACATTGCTTGGTTTTCCGAGAAGCCTTGTCTATTTATTAATGGTGTAAGTGATGGGTCGTTTTCATTGGCATTGATAGTATTGTTGGATCTCATCAGCTGATTGTTGTTACTTGTAGGTTGTGGTGTTGTTGTAGATGTTGTTGTTGTTGAAGGTTGTGTTGGAGTTTGTGCAATAATATTTGTAGTAGTAGTAGATATGTGACCACTTGTGTTGTTGTTGTTGCTAGTACTGCTTTGAGGATTCTTGTTTTCTCTATCTTCTTGATCTCCTTCTGATGATCCTTCTGCTTCTTTAAGTTCTTGTTGGTACATATCTTCTACCATGGGTTTCCACAAACGAACCCTAGCATTAATGAACCAGTTTGATACCTGAAATTTAAATCACACGTTTAATGTAATATTAATTTTTTATGCACCATTGTACAATATAGTCAACATCTCATTAACTTTACTATTTAGTGTACTAAGGCTAAATGTCGTATGCAACTGATATATCTCGTCTATATTGTAAACTAAAAACAAAAGTATTATTAGAAAGATTAAAAGTAAAAAAAATATAAATTTTGTAAGAACTAAAATTATATTTAATCTAAAAATTAATATGCATGCACTTGTTTCACACTCTTGAGGTGATTTAAAAGAAGATGATTTTTGGTACTCATGAAAAAAGATAGAAATAATTAAGTGTATCTAATATAGACCTCTGAAAAACGGTTAATGAACCTTTACTATTCTTAATAAAAAAAACTGAGAATGAAATAATATTTACTAAAACTTACTATAAATAGGAAGGTCCACTCGTGAACCGAGTCCATATTAGACAATTCTAGACACAAGTATTTAGCTCTATGTTTGGAGGTGGTTTTTGAGTAAGTTTTTTTTGGGAGCTCTTATATTTTTAATGAGTGGATATTTTAATCCTACATCTATCTTTCTGCTAAGATAATGTTGGATGATTCATTGTTTTTTGAGCTGGGTTTTGTGTTTGGTTGTATCCTCTTTCTACATTTACTAGTTGTTCCACTTTGTTACTTCTCTTTTTGTTTCCACTACATCTTTGTAATGACCTTAAGTACAACTCCCTTGTACTTAGTTTTTTCTATATATTTGTTTCACTTCCCATTAAAACAAAAACAAAAATTTAAATTCACTTCAAAATAATTATATCTAAAAAATAAGGCAACATCAAATGATTATATACTGTACCCTATACTTATAGAAACTTTAGACTATGATATGACAGTTGTCACCTCTAAAATAATGGCACAATTTTGGCATGCAAACCTTGAGCTAAGCAATTGATATTGACCTCCAGTTTTAATTTTCAACAAACGTAAAAAGTACATTCAATAATTCAATTTTGTTTTCTACTTTAAGAAAAAAGGAAACATAAAAGACTGCTTTCTTTCAATTCTGTTTGTCTCACTATTGTATATATGGTATTCATAAAAATACTCAATTTCTTGTACATATTGTATAATTATATTGATCTAAAATCTTCACATTATCAATATTCTAAAATGTTTTATAAATTTTCAAAATGTTAATTAGGTTTTCTTTACTTCAAAACATCACAAATATATCCTTAATGATTACCATGATTAGGCTCCAAAATATATGTTGTGTATGGGGTGACATACATGACAAAAAAAATGACAATATGAACTATTTATGAGCAGTTTTTTTTCTTAGAATTAGGTTAGGGACAAAGTTTTGTATGACTATGAGCCTATAGATTCTACATTGTATTGTCCTTTCCCCGTATCACTGACTATTATAGGTGTAGGCATATACATAAGGGGTAAGAAGTTAGCATGTAGCTGCTTATATAAAACACCAATTAGGAAGATAAAGAAGAAAAGTACCACTACTGTTTATTGAGAATAAAATAATCAACTACCATATACTATCATCTCTGACAGTTTCTTTGTAGTACAAAAGAAGACTTTATTAATAATTAAGTTAGAAAAGATTACTGCTATGATTTTTTTTTTAATGCAGAAAGATTACTGCTATGTGAAAGTGAACTTTTAAAAGGAAATAAGATACTTCTATTAAGGGAAGTTGCATGAACACGTAAGATTTTGCATTAATTAGGTGACTAGAGAGGGCATAAACATGAAAGGAATTTACCACGGTGAGACAATAATATCTAGAAAAGATCATTTATTTTCCTTATTTATGGTCCCTATTGTGTAGTTGGGGGGAAGTGAAGCCAATTGATATGAGAGAGAAAGTGTTTACTAGAGGGAGAAAAAGTAACTAAACAGCTAAAATTTTAGGTAAATACCTAAGTATTTTTGAGTTTAGTCGAGTATCGGACGATAAAATTTGTTTAACATTTTTATAATTTTAAAACAAAATAATAGTATAAAATATGATATGACGTTGAATGATTGGATAACAAGTATATATCTTATCAAAACTTCATGTATCAGTTGTATAATTAATGTATGTTTTGATAGGTAATGAGTTTTGTAAAACTACGGAGTTTGTCATGTTAACAAAATTACAGTTTTACCATAGTTTAGTTAATCTCATCGTCAATTCAAATGTGTGAACTATGTTATATGAAAGAATAGATAAATCCAAAATAAACAAAAAGTTAAAAATGGAAGATAAGAAAAGGAAGAAACATAATAATAAATAAAGGGGATGTTGGTTTTTGTGTTTTGTATGAAAGGAAGAGAATTAAAGAAAGAAAGAAAAAAACCAAGAGAAAACAAAACCCAAAAAAAAACAATGAAAGTTGCAAATGGTCCCTTCTTTTGCATTTCATAATTTCATACACGGAATCATATCTTTCTTACTTTTATATATTTGATCTTATTATGCATGTGGTCCGTGCATGTAATTAATTAGTTAAATAATTACAAAG
>Ga0315915_1008281_pt1 | contig 12191 bp, 10 predicted proteins | sample MpolbnodulesMG_FD_207738 | JGI IMG/M metagenome (GOLD analysis project Ga0315915, IMG submission 207738) | Medicago polymorpha root nodule microbial communities from Los Angeles, California, United States - branched nodules | ecosystem: Host-associated > Plants > Roots > Nodule | place: USA... | reverse complement strand
CTGTATCAAATGCTTAGTATGTTTTAATTTTTTTTACCTTAAAGTTAAGTTTTAGTTATAGAAGCTATTATGTTTGCGATTGCACGAGGTTAGACAGCTCAGTTTTTCGCTAAATATGTATTTCATTGCATGAAAGCCTCTACATTACAAATGTGGTTTGTACTTTTATTACCTTGCAACGTTCCTAGTTAATAGTAATACTTAGGCTTTGTTTGCGAGTTTGGAGGGGAAGGGAGGGGAAGGCTTGGGAAAAAAAGAATGAGCAAGTGGAAGAAATAGAGGAAAATGGGAGGGGTGGGCTTTGGGGGGTTAACTTTTCTTCATAATACAAAACCCTCCTCATTTGGGGGAACTAAAAAATTGTATTGGGGAGGGTTTTGGGGAGTTTTGGAGGGTTAATATGAATTCTTCAAATTTAATCTATGTTGTTATAATATTTTTAAAATTAAAAATATAGTAATCATATGCATTAATTTATCTTTCTCTAAAAAACTGCTCTTTTAAATTTTTTGAAAGATTTCTCCATTTTTCCTCATATTTTGCACCCCTCAAAGTCTTTCCTTCCCTTCCCCTCTAAACTCCCAAACAAAGCCTTAGTATCTTGTTTATGTATTGAATCATTGATGCAATCCTTTTGGGCGGGTATACATAGCAACTTTGTTTACAGAGTTAATTAAAAAAAATATAGTAAAGCTCCCACGGATACAGTGCTTATTCAGATTCAAAGTGTTCCTTTTTAATGGTTTGAATTTCGCTTTTATAAATTCATTGAACTTTGTTGTGCAGGCAGAGGTTAATAAAGTGTCCTCTGAAAACAGTTCAGTTGAAAGTGGGAAGAAAGAAAATGATAAAACAGGTTCTAGCAATGCGAAGCACCACCCTATACTTTTACAGGTTAACAAACTCTGAAACTTGCAATGCCTTCATGATACTTTTATTGCATTTCAATTTTTAATTTTTTTCTGGGATGAAGTGTAAACACTAAACACTTTCAAAGGTGATTTTAACTTAACATGGCATGTATACATGACAATTATCAGTCTAATTTATTGTTGCTGATTGTCCTCTTTCCTATTCTTCCCAGTTGCTTGCAAGTAAGCTTGAGTGTGAACCAGATGAAATTTGTGATTTTGAATTGCAAGCATGTGATACACAACCAAGCATAGTTGCTGGAGCTGCCAAGGAGTTCGTATTTTCAGGACGTCTTGATAACCTCTGCATGTCATTTTGCTCATTGAAGGTTTGAGTTTTATTGAGATTGTTTCTTCTATTCAGGTTGCAAATGCATGTTTGTAGATATGAACTATGAAATTTAACCTTGACTTTGAAGTGTACCTTCTAGATGCATTTTGGACTTGTTCATTTATAGTATAAGGGCTAAAGAAATTTAAAACATCAAGATGTATGCTTTAATTAATTCTGGGTCAAATTCCATCTTCTTTCAGTCGACGAACTTTCGATATGATGAATCATTTGACTATACTGGATCAGATCTCAATTAAATGAGGCTTTTGTCGTGTATTCTTTTGGATTTAGATACTGATATCAGTGTGAGACCAATGCCTACAGGATGATCTATGAAAATTTTAAATTGAAAATTATGAAATGAACACAAATATTTACACATTGTCCACTCTTTCTCACACCTCTCCTCTTTCCTTTTATTCCTTACAAATCATAACATGATTTGCCTCCCTGATTTCATTTATTACCTCACTGGCCTGGAAGTTTGTTACCAATCATGCCTTCCCCTCTGCATTAGGGACCTCGATCCCCTGCATCCCTTCCTTGTATACACCTTAATGCTAAGGTCTTCCTAACGGTACTTTTCCTTGAAGCTTTTTGACAAGGAGAAATATTGGGAATTGTGCCATTTGAGTTTCCCATGTTCTCTCTCACTCTGTCTTCCCTCCCTCTACATTATGCTTAGATATGTTTTGCTTAGAGACCTGATGAATGTTTTCTATGTGAATTCATAACCGGTTATTACCATAGAGATAAGGATCTTTTGCGTGAAAACTCTTTTTGTGAATATGTCAGTATGGTTGTATAGCTTGAGTCCTACTTAAAAAATAGACTAGGTAGTACGCCATATTATCAGAGTCCACCTGTAACACTAAGTATGCCCGATATACAGAAAAATATTAACTTCCCTCTCATTCCCGGCCCATACCACCCATTTTCCTTATGTCTCAGAGCCTCTCAATCGTCTCTTCACAAGTTCTCGCCACTCTTTGCTAGGGTAGTCAAATATTCGAAAGGGAGTAGTATTTACAAGGCAGAAGTCTGTGATCAAGATGTGATTGTACATTTAAATCAACAATATTTTTAATTTTTTTTCTTTAAAAACAATATATTTTCTCAAATGAGAGGGAACTAGGATGACTATTTTGAATTTCAGTTTACTTCAATATTGGGCTTTATAGATTTCCTTTTTGTTATTTTTTATGCAGATGTTTATGTTCAAGTATATTTCGATTTTGACAATCATGTCTGGAATGTAAAATGTGCTTGTGTACGATGTGTAAAGTTTTCGTGTAAAGTAATAGTTTTTTTTGACCAAAATATGCTAACATCTTGGTTTCACTTTCAGGCATTAATAGATGCTACATCCTCTGACAGCAGTCTTGAGGAAGAGCCTGGTGTTAGTATGGTGGCTTTGTTTGACCATGAAGAATGTGGATCTAACTCTGCTCAAGGAGCTGGCTCTCCTGTTGTGCTAGATGCTATCTCTAGGATTACAGATTCCTTCAGCCCAAATTCCAAGGTATGGTTTTTTTTATTGTTTTCCGTTTTTAATTCCCATGGACTTCCATATACGACTTAGTGTGGCTAAAAAACTAAATGGTTGTCTACTTTCCAGTCCACTGTGGACTTGTATTACACATGTAGAGTACCTTTATCACACGACGTAAGGGTATATTAACCTCACATCTTTTTTGTCTAAAGCACCATTCTGAAATCCTAGAATTTACACCTGAGTTCCAAAAACACACTAAAACAAAAAATCAGTAAATATCATAAATACTGTATCCAATAATTTCATGTCTAAATTGCAGAAAATTAATAAGGTGCAATGATATATGTATTCTAACCCATAGTAGTAGTCTAGTAGAGCAGGTTGTGAGTTATATGCGCATAAACTAGGATAATAATTGGAAAATGCAACGTATTCTTATTGTTACCAGTTGAAACTGAAGTGTAGGAAAAAGGCTATATATATACTCTCTTAATCGGTCTTCTCATTGTTAGTTTTAACTATACATTAACAGTCTGAATGTTTCTGAATCCTAAAGGGGTTTAATGGGGTAAAGTGCATGTTTCTGAAACATTAGTGCAGGAATGCCTAAAGGAATATCTAAGGTTTTAATGTCTTAAATCTTGTTAGCAGCTATGGTTATTTCAGCACCCAATTTACAGTATCATACGACAAGTTAGTGTTCCTGATATTTAAATGGTGGAAAGTGGAATAGCTGCATTCTATATATGCTTTCAGTTATCTAATTAGTTTTCTTCATGGTGATTTTGTTTTAGCTTCTTGAGAAAGCAGTACAAAGAAGCTTCCTTGTATCTGCTGATATGGCACATGCACTACACCCGAATTACATGGTAAGTCTTTTTGCATGCCTTGATTTGCTGTTGCCAATAATTCAAACTGCTGCTTTCTTATGGAGATTTGGACCTAATTTCTTGCAGGACAGACATGAAGAAAACCATCAACCTAAACTACATGGAGGACTTGTCATCAAGCAAAATGCAAACCAACGCTATGCCACCAATGCTGTCACATCCTTCATTTTCAGAGAGATAGCATCAAAACATAACCTTCCCGTTCAGGTTAGTTTAATGAAAAAAACTATCATCGTCACTTTTCTTCCTCTCTCTGATTGGATCAGACTGTCTTCATAGAAAGATATACAATCATGGACAAAAGTCTTCTCTGTTTTAATTTTTGTGGTATTTCAAGGAGCAAAATTGTTTACTTGTTTACAAAAAAAAAAATGAACTACTGGAATTATGTGAGCATAGTATGTGATAATGACTAATAATGTGGTATGTTGATGTAGGACTTTGTGGTGCGTAATGACATGGCCTGTGGTTCAACAATAGGTCCTATCCTTGCGAGTGGCATTGGTATTCGAACTGTTGACGTAGGTGCGCCGCAGTTGTCAATGCATAGCATCCGAGAAATGTGCGCTGTTGATGATGTGAAGTATTCATATGAACATTTCAAGGCCTTTTTTCAGGAATTCTCTCGTCTAGATGCTAATATAGTTGTGGACATATAGGTTGTATCTTCACTGAAGATTTTCTTGTCAATGCTCTGCTCTGTATTCCCTTGCTGAAGGGGTTAGGATTTGTAATGATGTTTCTTCTAAGTTATAACGCTGGTGTTAGCATGGAAAAGTCTGAAATAATATTTCACTTGAGAATGCAATATTTGGGAGTACTTTGACTGTGCTTGCTGTTTTTTGCCTGAATAGTCCACAATTATACTTCCAGTGTAAAACTATTCGGATGAGAAATGAATATTTTCAGAGTAGGGATTCAAATAAAGTATTTATACACTGAATTTTCAAGCAGCATGTAATCCATAAATTGCGACAGTGCTGTTACTTGATGCTGCAGCTGTAACATATCTATGTGTCAGCTATGGAGTATTCATCCAGTTTAGGGGTAACATAATCTATGTGTCAGCTATGGAGTATTCATCCAGTTTAGGGGGGTCATTGGTTTTGCCGATGATTAAAGCAAATATAGAAGAGATGAAAAATGAGGGATGTGTGGATTCAAAGGGATGCTTAAACTTCGTTTCAGCAATAGCTTGACTTACCATTCATACATCATGTTTGGATGATATATTATAAATTATAAATTAATGGCTCAATCCATTTGGAAAGTATATTTTACTTTCCTTTCACTGAACGACGTTTCTTGATTTGTTCAAATATGTTTGAGAGCTGCTGGTGACACACATGCGTATAGCTATGCAACGTAACCCTTTTTGGTAACAATAAACAGGCAACCACATATTTTTCCCCCATGTCCTTTTATCTCTCTCAAGTAGGGCTGACAATGAACCGAACCAATTCGAAAATAGTTTGAGATTTGATTCGATAATTGATTCGTTGAACTTGGTTCGTGAACCTAATGAGTCGAACTTGAGTTTAAAATCAAGCTCGTTAAATAAATGAGTTGAACTTGAGATAAGTATGGTTCGACTTGTTTGGTTCATGAACTAGCCCGATATATATGTGTTCTCTCAAAAAAAATATATATTTATGTATGTGTGTTTATATAATATGTAATTTATTAAAAGCTTATTCTAATAACTATGTACTTTTCATAAGAATTATTATAAATTTGATTAACAATTAACAAACATTATAGAGAGAGGAAAAAAAGAAGCTAATAGCTTATGTAGGCTTTAAAACAAACATATGCATCGTAACCAAAAAAAAACATATACACTAAAAGAGTCCCACATCGGGGAGTTTTCAAAATATCAGAGAGGAGTATATATATAAGAGAAGTGCATCACAATTGCAATGTAAAATCTATGCAGGGGGATACGCTTTCATAGTTTTATTAAAGTTACTTTTTTTTTTTTTAAATATGTCAAAGACATAAATTTTTGAAAAAAAAACTTGTGAAATATGCAATTCGAGCAAACGAATTGAACCTAACGAGCCGAACCGAACTGTTCGTGAACCTTAAACTAGCTGAACTCGAGCTAAAAAAAAGGTTCGTTTCAAACTCGAGTCGAGTTTCGAGCTGAACCAATTCTTATCGAGTCGAGCTCAGACAAGTTCGACTCGACTCATTTCTAGCACTACTCTCAAGATACAAATTGAAATCACGGGCGACCACATCACATGACCCAAACTTTCCTGTACGTGAAGGCTTACACATCTATTAAGATTTATCCAATATAACAGCCCTTAAAGTTAGATCTGATGCACCCACAACAAATTAGAACTTGATCTAGCAATGCTACCAAATATTAACAACACACAAAATTCCACTTACCCAACACACACACACCATTCTCATCGTTTTGTAAGAATCAAAGTACTATTCTCCACCAAGGAAAATGAGTGAACCGGTTTCAGGAAGCTTATTTTCTGTAAATGTCCTCATAGTATGGTGTTTTTTTTAAAGGCATCTTCAAAATATAGTACTAGTTGATACAGTTATTAAAGGAATGGGGAAATTACGTTGCAAGAGTTGCTAGAATCGTATCTAGTAAAAAAAAAAAGCATAAGAAAAAGATGTTTTGCTTTTAGCTGAAGAGGCGGGGATATTTAAAAGGTGTGCATTACTTTTTAAGTCATAACTAAACAATGATATAAACTAAAAATTAAAAATATTCTCATGTTATACTACTCACTTAACTTTATTAGGTGAGTTAATTGATTTTTTTTTTCCTTTTCATTTTCATATATAGCTGGTGGCGAAACTCACATACACTAAATATAAAGAAGAGAGGTATTGCAGATTCAAACTCGCACCCCAAACATATCAAATGTTTATGCAATCTTTTTATCATTTAAATTGTACTTACCAAATAAGTTAGTCAACAGTTCTTTTCAACAAAAAAAAATAATTTGAGTCAGCTGTTTAATTTACAATATATAAAAAATAAAGAATTCAAAAAGATTTCTTAGCCGATTTATATAAATTTTTGTTGGTATTTTTATTATGAATTTGACAATCTTGAACAAGCATATATTCAATATCCATTTCATTGGAAACCTTTTCAACACTAAAAATAGCATTAGCTAATTCATATTCTCTATCTTCTTTCAATTCTTTAATCAAACATTTTACTAGTTTCATAGTTACATCACTGCAAGCATCCAAAAATTGTAAAGCCCATAAAAGTGTACAAACTAACACCGGAGGAACAAGTATTTTCAATATTTTGCCAGTTATCATTGTAGAATAAAGAGGACCACAGTTTAACTTTAAAAATCCCAAAATTTGGCATCTCAAACACCTGCAGGAAAAAAACTCAAACTAAGTTAAAATACAGACAGCTTCAAAAAGTCTTTAAGATTCTGTTAATGAATTGTCTAGGAACATTACCTTCTGGTTGCCTTCAGCCTTCATTTATTAAAGATGTTAATTGTTGACGAAATGTTGGAATTTTGTCTGCAGAGACAGTCATGATTAATCCCATTGACCTGTAATTCTTCAGCTGTAACGGGAAAAAACTGTATAGTTCAGAATAATTGATGATGAGAGATTACTACCCCATTCTACATTCTACAAATCAAATAATATAGCTGAAATAGATTTTTCTGCCTAAATTTCTAAGTCCTATTCATATCTCTTTTTGTAGGTTAAAGCACTGCACTTCAAATTGAAAAACCAGAGAAAATACAAGAGCCAGAGTTCATATATAATCTTTAATGGAACCGACTCTTTCATATTCATTCATTAATACTGAAATCAAGCAAATTAACATTAACAAACCCTGAAGTGATTCTAAGGCAGTGGAGAGATATGAGCTAATCAAACATGTCCCATGGTACTAAAAAAATAACTATTCAGTGACGGAGTCTGGATCGGAGGTGGAGTTGGAGGAGGCTCCATGGATCAAAGGCTAATAACATGTAAAATTCTGAGAATGATCCATAACTAACTTTGTGGTTTGTGAATATTTTGTTTTCACAGATTCTCAATGGAGATGATTACATCTTTATATAAAGCTGCTAATCCTGCATACATATGCAGGTTATCAGTAATGGTTTCTAATCATGTGCACAGGTTAGTTTAACTAACCTACAGCTGTCACTAACAGCTAGTACTTAACTGACGTATAAGTATAACTATTGCATAGTTAACCTATAACACTTTTCTTATAACAACCAAAGTAAAACAGAAAATCATTCAACAGACAAATTTAATAAATTTAATAAAATTTGTAGAGAAGAAACTAAAATTTATTAAAGCTGTCAATTTGTAGGAAAGAAAACTTGTTAAAAATTTGCATACTAAATTCCATTTATATAAACACCACAACCCACAAATAGACCACAAGGCAAAGATCAGAAGAAGTAAACAAATATAGTGCTTACTTATTTCTCAAACCAACGGAGGTCTATCTATGTATTTCAACAAGTTACTTCCATAAATTAACTAAAAAAGAGTAACTTTCAGCAGGTTGATAGAAACATCATGATAATGGTCTTTTGAGATGTAAGAGTCATATAACTTGCCTCATGAGGTGCAGGCTGCTGAGTGCGCAGAGGAAAACAGAAGGACCACGAGCTTAACTGGAAATTATTTTGGACAATAATCAGTAATCAGAGACAAAATAATTCAAAAGGATGGCACCAGGATACTAATAATACCTCGTGAAAAATTTCATCCTCTGGCTTTACATATACTATTTCCTCTTCGCTGTCGTCGCTCCGTTTTCTTTTCTGTTGCTCTGCATTCTTGTGCTATATTTTTACAACCGGAAATGAAGTAAAACGTTACAAAACAAGTGGAGCAGAAGAAAATGATTTTAACCATAAAAGCTAAAAATAGCAATAAGAGGACAATAAATAGGAAGGAGATACTGCAAAAGCATAATACCTTGTAAATTTTGCTAAGTATTATATAATGCTTAAACTGGAAGGAATTCCGGAGGTCCTCCGTTGGCTGTTAAGTGTGCAACATAACATAAATTTCAAAGTGAAAATTAGTCCACCAGCAGTCAAACAGAAAAACATTCCAACACCCTCACCCATCTGATGCTATCAATGTCTCACCTCATCTTCTGTGGCCCATGACACTTCATTAAAAAGAGAATCATAAAGATGTGGTAAAAGCTGGGGAGGAAGGTTCACCACACGTTGTGATACCAGAAGACCTACGTTATGTGCTCGTTCCCCCAAAAGTAATCTCAACTGATCAGCAACACCCTTCTCTTGGCTTGCTTTAAGGAGGAAAAATTCCTTGAGTTTCATAATACATCTTTGCTCCTAGAAAAATGATTAGAATCAATTTAGATTAGCTTGAAGGAGTTTCTCAAATAAAAGATGTATTTGGATCCAAACTTACAAACAAAAAATAACCTTATAAATATAAATGTGTTAGTAGATAAGTTAGATGATGGAGCTTCTAAAAAAGTTGAGGGGTAGAAGTTAATTTTAACTTATGCAGGAACTAGTTCTTTAGTTAAGTTCCTATGACTGTTGAGATGTTAAACCAGTCAGTCATAAACAAAATTTTCAAATTACTGCGAACCACCATTCAATGAACCAAAAACATTAAAGAAAACATTGGAGATTGAAATAAGAATGAAATGATTAAGATTCAATTTTCATACAAATTCCTTTTTTCTTGATTACCAAAATACACATATGATTACTATTTTGGAGAGGAAACTTTCTGCAACAAACTGCTAACTAGTAAAATTGCACTAGGGTAAAATGGATATAAAAACTGAACAATTATTTCCGAAAGAAAAAATCAATTTTCTTTGGATTTAAAATGAGATACCCGCCAAAGATAAAGAGGAATAAACACAAAAAAAGAAGAAAAGTAAGTCAGTGTGAAGTCGAGGTGATCACACGGTAAATGCAACGATTATATATTACATTCAAGGCACCAAAAAAGTAAAGGAAAAAGAGGCAAAAACATCATATGTGATACCATGTGACTTACCCTATACCTCCATAAATTAAGAGCAGTAGCAAGAGCGAAAACTCCTTCGTCCTCATCATCCTCTACCTTCACAACAGTCCCTACAGTAGTCTGTTCCAAAATCAAGTCTGCAAAGCCGCTCAAATCCCATTCTTCGACATCAAGGTAAGTTTGGAGCAAGGTCTTAACTCCATGGAAATCATTGGGTTTAGGATCAAAAAAGGCAAAATCTGCTTGGACAACTCCCTTAAACAACAGACATTATATCAATCAATTTTGCTTGTTCAACGATACGATCTTGAAATTTAAACTTTTCAAAATACAATAACACAAGCGATCATGGAAATCGAATAATAGCATAAGAGGAGGTTTTACGTCAAACTCCCCATCAGATGACTCGGACCCTTCTGGTCTCTCTTCCAAAATGTGCTTGCTGGAGCCATTACCTGGGAAGTGGGTCAGAAATAGGGATGCAAAGTGTAAAACATAAAAGGCACTTAAAAACATGAGTTCATAAACATTTAAATTATAAAAGGGAAAAAGGTGTCTTACTAGTAGAGGAAGGTGTGGGTTTCTCAAAGGATTCAATGGATTTGAAATGACGGTTTGGCTTAGAAACAAAGGGCATACGAGCAAGAGCGCGAGCAAAGGGGGAGAATGTAATGGGCCAAGATTTGGGTCGTTGCTTCCTTCTTGACTTTCGAGGCATTTTGAAAACACTGAAACCATAATTAAATCAAGTTATGTAAACGCTATATTCTTAAGCACTAAGAAAATATTTTGGCCTAATACCTGTTGCAGGTTTTTTATGTCTTTCATAACTGATTGACCTATTTTTTAAAAAAGTAATTGAGGAGGGGGGAATTTATATTTATTAAGGTGACACTATTGACTATTTTACAATTGGCCCAAGTGGATTTGAATTTTTGTAAGGTTAAGCTCTAAAACAAGTTACCACTAAACTAGCACCTATGCTATTTCACACAAAAGCTTTTAAATAGGACGTTGGGACCGTCTCATAGGTCAATAGGCTAAGGAGTAAGGGACTTAAAACAACACTACAAATTTTGATTAACACGTGATAAGTTAAATAATAATAGAATAATTTTCCTTCTTCAAAAGTAATCAAAAGCTGCAAATGCAAGATAATAGTTGTGTCACTGCTGCTAGGGTACCTTCTAAGAAGATAAAATCAAGAAGAAAATATAAATATAATCAATAGACACATTTAAAAATTGTGAAAACATTGTCAACCATTCTAGCACCGACACTTCTGATCGAAATAACACTGACACTTATGGTTACATTCAACTATGTAATTTTCGTAAATTACTGTTAGTGCCGGTGGAGTCGACGCTTCGCGGCTATCAACATTAGGGAACATGTTAACTGATGGAAATCCCTAATGTTTATTTCCTCCCTAACTTTACCATTTACTTTGATGATAAATTGATCATAACTAACTTCACAACTCAAACCATCCAGATTTCCAACTTTACCAATAACTTTACATTAAGGTATAGTGCATTTTCAGAGTAGTATGTATGTATGTATGTGTTATGTAGAATCAGTTATGCTACCTGAGTTTGCAGAGCCAGTGAGTGACTCAGTCAGGAGCACCGTGAAAGTTAGATTGTGATAAACGGAGAAAACAGATGAAAGGAAATACCTGCAGTGAGGTGTGGACGAACGGCGGTTTCGTGACGGCGGGACGGACTGTGAGGGTTCTCGTTAGTGTGCAAAAATCAGAGTTTCGTGAAAGAAGCTTTGAATAGTCTTCTGGGGAAGTATCGTTCTGCTATCTGCACCCCCGTCAAATTTGTTCCATATCTTTTTCTACGATTTTAGGTCTTTCTTTTGTTTAATACACTAATAATAAAATGTCTTTTTATCATTAAAAAAAAAAACACTTTTGAGTTGTCGCCGTGAACACATCGCAATTGACATGACAGTGCATTGTTATATATGGGGTTGGGGTTCGAACCCCAGACATCTCATTTATCCATCTTAAAAAGTGAATCGCTCATAAGCTACTTACAGCTCAATTGACATGACAGTGCATTGTTATACACAGGGGTTAAGGTTCGAACCCCGAACACCTCGCTTATCCACCTTGAAAAGTGAATTATAATCCATAAACTACTTATAACTCAATTGACATGAAAATGCATTGTTATATACGGGGTTCGAACCTAGACACTCCGCTTATTCACCTTAAAAGGTGAGTTATAGCCTCTAAACTACTTGACAAAAAAAAAATTGGTTTTTCAACACTTCTGACAAGAAGCCAAGATCGCAATATTGGAAAAGTTAGAAGGTCAAAAGTGCTGAAAAACCAAAACATTTTACAAAATCAAACATTTTATAACGGTTTGTTGATAGAGTATGAATTTTATCAAGATTCAGCTGAATGCCCTGAGCTGCAATTCTCTTTGTTGGTACATGGTAAAATTCGAAGATTTTATTGTTTGGTGTTTTGGAGAAGAGCTTTTGCAAGATTTTATTGTGACTTCGAAGATTATAAAGTTGTTCCTTCATCTTGATACCTG
>Ga0315915_1008280_pt1 | contig 12191 bp, 13 predicted proteins | sample MpolbnodulesMG_FD_207738 | JGI IMG/M metagenome (GOLD analysis project Ga0315915, IMG submission 207738) | Medicago polymorpha root nodule microbial communities from Los Angeles, California, United States - branched nodules | ecosystem: Host-associated > Plants > Roots > Nodule | place: USA... | reverse complement strand
ATATGATTATCCATTTATATGGTGGAGCCGGACCAATACCATCACCAGTCACAGCGTGTAAAAACTGGTTAAAGTGATAGTCAGACCCAATCAATCGAAAATAATGAACAATATATCTTCACCGGTAAGCACTGCTAGAAGTTGATAACAGATCATCTGATAATCATCAACTGACATGTCACATAGTCTTGCAACTACACGAAATCCACAATGACCATCACCATACATATGATTATATAATTTGAACTACCTCACTCACCATACATCCATGCAGGAGAAGTACGTATAAATGGGGTTGGAAAACACACTACTCAAATTATATAATTCGAAACATATATATTTCGTTCGGATTATATAATCCGAGGTGTCACGGTACCAATACAAAATGTAGAAAGCAGGCATAACAAACATTAAACCAAGCAGATTTAAAAATACAAAACCTGGAGCAAATCCCATTATGGTAAAAGATATATATATATAAAGGCTATCCTTATAAACATTGTCATACTCAAACCACAACCTCTTTCAGTGAGTATGGATTTTATCCAAATGGAGGGGGCGTCATTCCCGATCATCTTGGCAATCATACACGCACACGACAATCCGTATGTGATGAATATTAAACAACCACATTTTGATTCATCTGTACCACACTCAACTGCTCGATCAACTTTGTTTGCGACAAAATGAAAAGTGTTCCCTTATATGTTTCTAACGAACTTAGGCCACATCATCTTTCCTTCAAACCTATGTTCAAGTTTGATCATGCTCGTCTGGAACGATGTGTGTATCTCAGTATGTTGTAACTCTAACATGTTGTGAACGAAATTATTGTTTGTACATAAATCACCCATACTACTAGTCAAATATTTTTTTAGACCGACTATCTGCATATTCAACTCAGTTTATCGTTGTATTTCCCACATGCATGACTCGATTGGTCCAAAACCTCACAACTTTCTCCTTCATCAGACCCAACATTGTAGTTCTAACTTATTCCAAAAACATAGGAAACTTTTTGCATACAATTTTGAATCAGTTGAAATTATCAATTTAGGCCCGCTTTGTATTTGAATACACATTAGCCTCCCAAATATCCACTACTGCCTTCACTACTTCTCTTAATTTGATCACTTTTCCAGCCCTGCCTTTGAGATCCTTAACTTTGCAATCTATCTTACATTTTGATGTAACATTTTTTCAATGTGATACTTACACAACAGAGTAGTAGCCTCTAGGAAAATAGTTTCAAAAACATTCATCAAATCATTGTCTTGGTCAATGACAACAATTTTGGATGAAATGTCTTTGGATTTTAAAAGATTACGACTCCACTATAGAGCCCAAATGACGTTATCTTCCTTCTTAAACATCATTAACGCATATGTAATAGAGAACGTTAACTCGGTAGAAGTGTCACTAACAAACTCAAGCAACAGAAGACGATATTTGTAGGTCTAATAAGCGAAATCCAACACAATCATAATAGAAAACATGTTAACAACTTGATGGATTTGGGATGTGCCAAAAAAAATCTATAATATCATCAAAATCATAATACTTCCTATAATGATACACATACTTATTCTTAACCAAGGATTTCATCGGATGCTGTATTTATGACCTCGGGCCCTTAATAGATTGTCTTTACCTGTGACATGAATTATAAATATGCTTGATAGTAGTTGTAGTTCGATTGTTCCTATTCCTTAACCTGGTAAGAGTATGTCTTGGAGGAACTATTGAGTCTGCCAAGTCACGAAGAAATTTCTTACTATTTAGATTTAGACGTCTGACGGTTTTGTGACCTTTTCAACTAAAGTGTCATCTCATGGTTGTGTATTCCATTACCAACTTTAAGGCTCCAATCAAGAAAATAACCTCTCACACGAAATGGACGCTCACATTTCATCGAACCAGATATCTTACGCTTGGACAACTTCTTGTACTCAGAATAAGATCCTCCTCTTTCACGTATTAATGTAACAAATGCATCATTTTCACCATAATCTGAATTACCCATAACAATAGTAAATTCTAGCTTCCTTGCATGTTCTCAAACCCATTCCAACAACTCTTTCCGCGTTGGACACTTTCTTTAGTGGTAAATTGTTTCCGATGATCAATAGAAAAAACCAAGAAGTGCAACAACTAAAGGTATAACAATTGGAGGAGCATCCTCTAGTTTTGTTTCGCTAGAAGGAATATCAACTAGAGGTGGGGGAACATCGAATTTGGCATTTCCGAAATGATCCAAAACTCATGGTGAAACGGTCGGCAATACAATAAGAGGTTCAAAGTTTGGTGCCAAAGAAATGAGGCCATCAATGGGAGCATCCATAACTAAAACAGTGCAAAATCATAGACAGAAAACTGGGCAGTTTCTATATTGGCATAGTCTGGATTGTATAATTGAATTTATATTGTGGACAATTCAGATTCTATAATCCAAACTCAGCCATTACAACTCTAGTGACATGATCGAAAGGAAAGTGTATCGAAATTGAATGAGGAAGGTTTATATAATCATTACCTTGCATTCAGACGAAAATTATGTGTATGACGCTCCTTGATGACCAGATTGCTACTCCAAATCACGTTTCACCCAAAATTGTGTGTTTTTAAAGGTGTAAGGAGTGTTTGGTGAAGTTGTCAAATGTATGAAACACATTCAAAGGATCAATAACCAACTGAATCACATGGAGAAAGTATGCATAGCAAACAATATGACGTTGACCGGCCAACCAACGCAAATCCAAACCATGATACAAAGCAATAATCTCAACCATGAAATACAGGAGGAGTCAATACTACCATAAAATAACAATTCATGCAAAATATCTTCATTATGATCATTATAATAGTGGAACTTAGTTGATGAAACTATAACGAGGACAAATAAATGAGGAGGATACGTGTGATGATAATTTTGAAGATATTTTCCAATGGGATCTTGCATCTAACATAATGACAGTGGTGCTAGCGAACCTTGATAGAACTGGACCAATTTTACCAGGTAGAGGGATCCGTCAAGGAGACCCTTTATGACCTTACCCATTTATATTAACAACGGAGGGATTGACGGTGCTTATTCATAAGGTGGTGGCTAGTGGATAAATGCATGGGGTCCAAGTGTGTAGGGGGGAACCTATGGTGTCCCACTTACTTTTTGTTGACGATTGTTTTTATTTTGCCGAGCAAGCGTGAATGAAGTTCATAAACAATATGAGGATGCATTGGGTCAACAAATTAATCTTTCTAAATCAGAGTGTTTTTTAGTAACAATCTTAGCCTAGCGGCAAAGGAGGATCTATCAAACATCCTTGGTGTCAAACATGTGCTAGGGACCGGAAGATACCTTGGTTTTCCCTCTATGGTAAGTAAAAGCAAGAAGGCCATCTTTACTTATATCAAGGACCGGATTTGGAGAAGAATCAATTCTGCGTGAATTGTGGCCACGTCTCCGTTATTGCTGTGGTATTTCATCTTTAAATGGACCGTCAACGTGACTGGGTCGAGCGCCGCTAAGGTGGGGCGTCCAAGAATGTAGTTGTAGGTGGATATGACCGGTATGAAAAGGAATGGTGTGTCGACCGTTTGTTCGTCCATTTCTTCTCCAAATGTCACACTCAATGTGATATATCCCCACGGGCGCGTGCTCATCTAATTGAAGCTGTGAAGATCGGTGCCGGTGTAGGAATTTAAATCTCTTCTCTTCATGCAGCTTAGAAACACCATGCAGCTGAGATTGCTTAGGCACACCATGCATCTTGAAGCAATAAGGTCTAATATAACCCTTCCCTTTACAGTGATCACAAACCCAAGGATTAGGTTTTTTTTTTTAATCTTTGAATACTGAAGTTCCTTAGGATGTTCCAACATTGGCTTACTCCTTGCTGAATCATCAGTTCTTGCAGTCATCATTTCAACCTGTTTCTTTACATGCTCCAGTTGAGAGTTCAATTTTGTTACCTTATCATTGAGCTCTGAGATTTGAGCTAGATTCTCAATCCTTTCATCCTGCAGTTGAGTGATCATATGTCTGCCTGTTTCTCAACCCTGTGGGTTAAATAAGTATTTCTAGCAAGTAGGTCAAAGTAAGACATAGCAAGCTCATCATAACTCATCTCCTCTTCACAAGACTCTGTGTCTGACATAATTCTACCAGTCAAGGCAGAGACATGATTGATAGACTCAGTTTTCACCTCATCTTCAGAGTCATCTCCATATGACCATGAGACAACCAAACTTTTCTTTTGTCTTCTGAGAAAAGTGGCACATTCAGTTCTGATATGACCATATCCTTCACATTCATGACATCGAACACCCTTGTATTGAGGATTCTTCTCGTCAGATCTTGCCATCTTCTCTCTACTTGGTTGATTGTCAATGTTGGGTCTGATGTTCTGACCATTTGACCTGAACCTTCTGCCAAACTGTTTGAAGATGTTCTTGAACTGTCTTCCAAGTAATGCTAGGGACTCTGACATATCTTCATCATCTTCATGATTTCCTTGTATCTCATCAGAATCAACACTAGATGCAAAAGCAATGCCCTTGCCCTTCTTATCAGTCTTGCTGTTGATAGTTATTTCAAAATTTTGCAAAGACCCTATCAATTCATCAACCTTGAAACTTGAGATATCCTGAGCTTCATCAATAGCAGTAACTTTCATATCCAACCTCTTAGGTAGAGATCTGAGAATTTTCCTAACCAGTTTTTCCTCAGAAATTTTCTCTCCAAGTGATTCAAAAGCATTTGGAATATCAAGTATATTCAGGTGATAATCCTGTATGCGCTCATCCTCCAATATTCTCAGATTCTTAAATTTTGTAGTAAGAAGTTGGAATTTAACACTTTTTTACCTTAGTAGTACCTTCATGTGCAGTTTTGAGAATCTCCCAAGCATCTTTAGCCACAGTGCATTGTTTGATCAATCTGAACATGTTCTTTTCTACCCCATTGAACAATGCGTTCAATGCTTTGGAATTACCAAGAGCTAGTTCAACTTCAGTAGTGGTCCACTCTTCTTCTGGTTTCAAGATAGTTGTCTTGTTTCCATCTTTGTCAAGGGCCACAGGATGTTCCTAACCTTTTAGAACTGCTTTCCAGGTTTTGCTGTCAATGGATTTGAGAAAACCACTCATGCGTGATTTCCAATAGTCATAGTTAACGCCATCCAACAGAGGGGGTCTGCTTACAAATCCACTTCCTTGTCCATAATGCTAGAATGAAACTACCCGGGAGCTCACCCTAAAACAGGCAGGGTGTTTGCTCTGATACCAATTGAAATTCTAGCTTACTTGTTTTAAGATGTTTTATCTGATGTTTCAATGTTATACACACAGATAGATAATGTTCCGTTTAATGTTCCAACATCATGCAGTAAACAGAATAAATAACAAGAAAGTAAATGACAAGAAAGAAAATGGCACAGTGAGTTTGTTGACCTAGTTCGGTGACAAACGCACCTACTCTGGGGGCTACCAATCTAGGAAGGAAATCCACTAGTGTAGTCCTTATTCTATAGCTCTCAGCAAACTCCTCGTTTACACTAAAGACCTAGGACCTACTTGTATTGATTTCAACCTAGGAACTCCTCGAGTTGAGATCCTATCTCACCTTCCTACAGTCAATCACAGCCCCTGTGATTATCATACTTTAAACACAAACAAAACAGTGAAGTTACCTTCAAACAAACAGCTATAACCTTGCTTACAAGCTTTGACGTAGCACACAAGAGTTTACTGATCAACACACAGTCCTTAACATGTATCAAACTGAGCTAGACACACATACAACTCAAAACCCTAAAAGCTAGACTTTTTAGAATGACAGCTTGAATACTCAATTGGGTCTTGAAGGCTTCCTTTTATATTGAAGCAACATGGGCCATTTAACCAGTTTCGGGCTTTAGATCAAAGCAGATCGTCCAGCTAATCTGCAAAACACGAATCAGTAACAAATAAGGAAAGTCCTAAGAAGTAGGAACATCTTTTGGAACTTCCAATCATATCCAAATATTCCCTAAAATATAATTTCTCCTTTGGGAATAAAAGTATAACTGATTCTGTACAGATATGCGCCTAGCTTGGTCAGCAAGATAAGGAAATATAGTTTCCTTAAATAATATAACTCGTGCGCATAAACAGGCATGAAACAAGGCACACTGAATTGTGCTAGGATGTTGAAACATCGTATCCAACATCTTATAGAGATGCTTGAAACATGTTGGAACATTGTATCCAACAACACAAACATGGATATTTGTTTTAGCAATAATGCAGCCAATACAAATACCCAACAATTTTGTTACAGTCAAATAATCTTAGCCATTGAATGAAAAACTCATCTCCGACTCCTCACCTATAAATAGAGCTCCCATTCCTCACTTCTACTTACACCAAAATTTCTCTTGAGTTGTCAAAAAACTTTTCTCTCTTCTCCCTCATTTATCTTGTGTTGACAAGATATTCTTTTCTTCTCCCTTTTTTTTGTCCCGTTGGATTTATAGAGTGTTCTTAAGACCATAGTCCCTTCGAGAAATAATGTCCATTTAGAATTAAGAATGGTATTAAGAACATAGTTCCTTCGGTAACTTTGTCCCTTCAAAAATAAAAGTATTCTTAAGATGATAGTCTCTTTCGAGACAAAGTGTCCCTTTGAGAAATAAGAATGATCTTAAGAATATAGTCTTATTTTTATGATTTGTCCCCTTGGAGAAGTTAGAGGTTAGAGTGATGGAAACACCATATTTGAGCGGTCTTAGCACCATATAATCATGGTCTTAGTACCATATTAGAGTGATATTAATACCATTTTGGAGTGGTCTTAGCACCTTATTTAAATGTGTATTTGTAGAACAAATCCTATAGGACTCTGATACAGTTTTAGATGTCCTGTTTTATCCCGAGAGCGTCGTGGTTAATAGTTCACTTACATAAAATATTTAATAACTTATTTTTACTATTGTTCCTACGCATTCTTTATGGTCTTATGATTTAAGTAAAAAATATATTTATCCTACAATATGCATTAACATGTTTTCAGACCAATGGTGCGTTATCTCTGGATGACTTTACCATGGCCCAAAAAAGTAATTTTTCCCTTTACTATGATGAAAACTTAAAAATGTAAAGAAAGGTCAATTAAAAAAGTATTCATTTATTATGATTATAAAATTTATTATAAAACTTAAACACAACACATTGATATATTACAATATTTTTATGACAACATGTTTTCTACACTATAAAAAGATCAAATTAAATCTTATTTTTTAGGTGCGAGGTGGGAAAAATATGGCTGACACTCGAAAGTTTATTTATGATTTGAGTCTCTTTCTTTTCATATTTCATGTCTCCAAAATAACCGATGGTAAGTTATCAATTTTCATCTTCTCAAATTTCATTCTTTGTTTTGTGGTTTGTACACAAAATTTTATCATGTTTCAATAACAATGTTTCATTCTCTTTTTTCATTGCAGCTAAATGTAAAATAGACAAAGATTGTCAAGTATCAATATACAGGTATATATTTAAGTGTCGTAAAGGCGAGTGTGTAAAAATTAGGATATAGAAATTTCAAACTAAGAAGAATTGCGTTAGCAAAATAATTGTACGATAATTATATGTACTCAATAATTGTGTTTTTTTTCTTCAAATTTCATGGACCTCATAATTATGATAATGTACTCTAAGATGATGGCCATGAAAAAAATAAAGTAACAAAGAGTTTTATTTATGATTTTTTCTTATCTCATAAATTTGGAGTATCACCATGACATGTAATCTAGACATATCACACCTTTTCACAAATGTTGTTTATGTCAGTAGATAAGCTCAAATAAGCCAATCTAAACAGGCCCAATATGTTAAATCAAGAGCACACAACAAACAAAATTTTTCAAATTTCAAAGAAAATTGCTCTTCTACCATCAAATAACACTCACTCCCAACTGAATGGACTTAAGTCACGCTCGGTACTTTCAGTGTGAGTAAACTCACGCAGGTTGTAAACCCAACATGACTTAACTCAAACTGTGTGCTTGTACCGTTTTGGTATGAAACCCATCAGTTTCAATTCCAAGCACCATTTTCTTTCCCTCTTCACCTCAAAATACGCAAAATGTGTGAATTTTTGGGTTAAAATCTTCATTTCAAATCATTGGAAATCGTCAAGAAGCAAGTTCCTACACTCATCAAGCATAAAAAACCAGGTAATGTATCATCTTAACTCATTTGATTTTGCTGGTTTTTGGTGTATGTTTGTCAGTCTGAGATGATGGTTGAACGTGAGTTCACTCACGCTGGGCCAACATGAGTTAACTCACGCATGTGTTAGGGCAGCATGACTTGAGTCACACAGGTGTGACGCCTAGTTTTGAAATTTTGCGCCAATTTTCTTTTCTTTGTAAGCTTGTTGCATAAGTTATTTATATTATTTTCCTTGTTATTTTGTTATTCAATAGACATAGTGATGGTTGAAAATGTGGCAGATGATGGCGTTGAGCCGAAACCGGCCAGAATTGAAGCTTTCGACGATGACAAATCAATCGCTAATGTGAAGTTGAAAGTCAAAATTCCCTTTCAAACTCACATTGAAGAAAAACCTAAATTGATACCTACCTGTGTTGCCAAGCTTCACGGTTATAAAGTAGACACCACCTCATGTTTTAACAAAGGAAAGATGGCGAGAGCGAGATGATTTTTTTGGTTGGGTTCATCGACAAGCAAGAAGGGTTGTATTTACTATATGCATAGGTAAATCAAGTTTAAGAAGGCCAACATTGGTGTAAGGAGTGGTGAATACTAACTACCAAAGACGAGGAAGAAACCGAACCTTGAAGGCTCTGGCTCAAGGAATTGTGATTGTCTGTTAAGGTTACGTGGTTTCTTTGATAAGGATACAAATGATTGGTGGTTGGCAATGCTTAGTGGAATTCACAACATGAGCTGGCGCCAAAGTTTGCTGGCCACCTCCTTGCAGGTAGACTAAAAGAGGAAGGGAAGAAAAGAGGAGGAAAATAAAAGAATTATCGACATGACAAAGAGCTTGGCGGTGCCTAGGAATTCTCTCACAGATTTGAAGCAAAAAAACAAAGAAAGTTTGACGAATATCAATCAAGTGTACAATGCGCGAACTAGATGGAGCAAGGGGGTAAGAGGTGACAAGACGGAGATGCAATACTTGATTTCAAAGTTGGAGGAGCATAAATATGTCTATTTCACAAGAGCAAATAGTGAGGAAACCACTATTGATGACATATTTTTTGCTCATCTGGAGTAAATTAATATGCTTAACACTTTTTCGACCGTTTTGGTCATGGACTCCACTTACAAAACCAATTTCTACCGAATGCCATTATTTGAGATCGTTGGTACTAAGAAGCGTTTTAAATATTTCCTAGATGGTTTACACCCTCCAACAAATAGCAGTGGAATTGTGCTTGAAGATAAGTGGTTGACATTACCGAATATGGGTCACATTGTAACAACTTGCTACAATAGAGTTGTTGTTCAATTGGTTTTGCCTGAAAGAGGTATATGTGAAACGTATTTCCCAATCCAAGGTGCTCCACCACTTAACCCACATTCCAACATCTTGTGTCTTCGCTTAATTCCCGACCACTTTTGTTTTTCACAACAATGGGGCATTATTTTTTGGATAACTTTACCATGGCCCATAAAAGTAACTTTTCCCTTTACTATCACGAAAGCTTAGAAATGTAGTGAAAGGTTAATTAAAAAAGTATTCAATTATTATGATTATAAAATTTATTATATGATCTCCTTTTGAGTGTATTAAAGGGACAAATACAACACACTGATATATTACAATATTTTTACGACAACATGTTTTCTACACTATAAAAAGATCAAATTAAATCTTATTTTTTAAGTGCGAAGAAGGGAAAATATGGCGGCAACTCGCAAGTTTATTCATGTTTTGAGTCTCGTTCTTTTAATATTTCTTGTCACCAAAATAATTGATGGTAAGTTATCAATTTTCACCCATCTCAAATTTCATTCTTCGTTTTCACTACTAAAAAAACAAAAATTAGTGAGGGAAATTTAGTGAGGGAAAACGTGAAATCGCTCTCAAATTCCGTCACTAAATTTTGCGACCAAGAAATTTGTGAGGAATTTCAATTTTTCCGTCACTAATTTCCCTCTCAAATTTTTCTTTTTCTAGTAGTGTTTATGGTTAGTACACAAAATTTTATCATGTTTCAATAAAAATGTTTCATTCTCTTTTTTCATTGCAGCTAAAAAATGTAAAACAAACAAAGATTGTAATGAAACAACAATATACAGGTATAGGTACAAGTGTCTTAAAGGCGAGTGTGTAAAAACTAGGATATAGAAATGTCAAACCGAGAAGAATTGTGTTAGCAAAAAATTGTACAATAATTATATGTATCCAATAATTGTATTTTTGTTTTTCGAATTTCATGGACCTTATAATTATGATAATGTACTCTAAGATGATGGACATGAACTAAAATAAAGTAACAAAGAGTTTTATTTATAATTTTTTCTTATCTCATAATTTTGGAGTATCTGTTGGTTTTAAAGGAATATGAAGAGAAAAAGTATTATGGAAATGATATATTGGAAGACAAAAATATGTTTATAACATCAAGCACACCATTACAACATTTTAGTGCTCTATAAATAGAGCTGAAACATAACTTAAAACAAAAAGAAATTCCCTAAAATGATTGCCTTTAAAACAAAACATAACTGAAAACAACTCACTAATGTCTCATAAAAAAACTTAATAATATCATAACTGAAAATACCAAGGCAATTTCTACAAATCTCCTCCTTGCCTTAGTTGCTGCATAGTCACAACTTGTCTTTTAACATTTCAAATCTTGCTTTTGGTAAAGCCGTTGTTAACACATCAACCCCTTGATCATCAACTTTGAACTCTTTCACCAAGATCTCATTGCTTCTTCTAATTGGAACATCCTCTATGTCATCATCAGAATATTCATAAGTTTCTGGTAGCGCCTTCTTTATTGGCTGATTTAGAGCATAACTTTTAGCTCTCATTTTAATCTTAAATACATCTTTGCTTTTAACATCTTTGATCAAGCACACATTGTCTTCAAATATGACGTTGAAGCCCTTTTGAACAAGTTGTCGGACATAAGAAAATTTTGATCAATGTCAGGCACAAATAAAACATCAGAAATATATTTCATACCAAATAAACTTTCAATGGAAACCGTCCCTTTTCCCTTGACTGAGATGAAATCACCATTTCCAATTTTTACTTTGGAACCAACGGTTGTGTCAAGCTCTTTAAAGAGCTTATGATCATTGGTCATATGATTTGTGCAACCGTTGTTAATTAACCACGAGTCACATGAACTATTGCTTGTAGCAAAGCATTTTGCAACAAAAATAGATCTTCTTCGTGCTGCTCAATGAATATCTTTGCCTCATCTAATTTTGACCTACATACTCTCTCTACATGTCCCATGTTGCCACATTTTCTGCACTTGACATCAGGCCTCCACCGGCATTATAATTGAGGATGGTTTATCTTTTTACAGTGTGCACATGGTAAAATATCATCATTTTGCTTGTTTTTATTGCCTCCTCCTGGATTTTTTGCTTTCACATAGAAAGCACCTTCTATGGACACCTCTCCTCTCATTATTCACCTTTGTTCTTGTGCTTGCAATGCATTCACCAATTCTACCAAGGAAATGCTCGACGAATATTTTGTTTCTTCTAATGAAGAAATTTTTCATTCATTTCTCTCAGGCACATAAACCAAATTTTTTTGCATCATTCTTTCATCAGAAAAATCATTACCCAGTAATCTCACCTGTGCTCGTGATTTTCGAGTATCAATCCATTGATTGGTTTTGAACCTTTAATCTTTGAACTTTTTACTTTTATTTTTGGGAAGGCAAAAAGAGAAAAAAACCCTTAAGAGAATTTGGATCCGGGGGTTGATTTCGCGGAGGGAATGTGTTAAGCACCCTACACGACTACGGTACTCCGTAGGAACCTTTTGCCTAATTTATCTTGTGCTAAGTTATTTGCTTATTTTGAAAATAAATGCCTAAATATCTAAGTGAAAGAATGGAGGGAGAAGAAGTATGATTTTGTTATTTTTTATTTGATTTGGAAGGATTGGGTCCTTTGCCTACATACCCACAAGTGGGATC
>Ga0315915_1008279_pt1 | contig 12191 bp, 7 predicted proteins | sample MpolbnodulesMG_FD_207738 | JGI IMG/M metagenome (GOLD analysis project Ga0315915, IMG submission 207738) | Medicago polymorpha root nodule microbial communities from Los Angeles, California, United States - branched nodules | ecosystem: Host-associated > Plants > Roots > Nodule | place: USA... | reverse complement strand
CACAATTCATCTATTGAGCATAATTCACAAACTACTCATTTATATATATCATGAACATGCAAATTCATCATCAACAACTCAATTATCATCAAATTCACCTACTCAAACATATCACTAAATCAAGAGCACGAATTTCAGCAATTAAGTTCACAATAATCACTTATTTCAATTAAGCACTTTTGCATATAATTAGAGAAGAAATTAAACTAAGAGATTATGATTGAAATCTAACCTCCTTACCTCAATAAGCAATAATCCTAGCAAAAGCTTCAATTAAGCTCCTAGAATCTCTATCACATCTTGGTTCCTCAAGCTTCTCTCTTCAAACCCTCTTCTCTTCCTCTTGCTCTTTCTCTCTCTACCTCTTCTCAAAATTTGTAAAATGATTGTGTAACCCTATTTTCTTTAATGACTAATACGTATATAGTCTCTACATAATTGGGCTTAACCCTCTTAATGTCTTAATGGGTTCACAACACTTATAAACTAACTCCCAAAGTTTCTATCCACTAACGGTTAAAAGTTATCGAATAATTACAGGTCCAAAACTAATTATCACTACTAAATAGTAACTTAGTAAAAATAATGGTTCTCACTTGAAACACTAAAAATAACCCTCACCATGAAATTACTAATTGACCCTTGCTCACAAAATGACCAAAATACCCCTGAGTCTAAAATGACTATAATACCTTTCTAACACCGAAATCCACTAATCCTAAATCAAAATACACACAGAGGCAATTAATCACATATAAGTACATATAAACATATATAAATAAATAAAATAAATCTAGCGAAAACGTGTTGTTACACATGCATGTGACGACTGGAGTAGGCAAATGTCGTGACTAGCCCTACTGGCTTTAGGAGATATATATGTGTATCATGGAAAAGAGTGTCGTTGAGTATACGAGCTACTTTCTTCAAGTCTGTCCCGCTTGAGTGTAACGAGGTAAGTTAGTCAATGTTGTAATTTATGTTTTTCTTGAAAATAATGCAAAAAATAATTTATGTTTTTCTTTCGTTACTTAAGGACAAACAATAGTTTAAGTTTGGGGTTGTGATGCCAGACCATCTTACGTTATTCTTAGCATATTTTTCAGTCGTTTTTAGTATGTTTTACCAGCAAAACAGAGGAGCATTAGTGCAATTGCCTATGATTTTGGGACTTTTGTAATGTTTTCTATATTTGAGTATGTAGTTCTGTTCTTCCCAAAACATAGCAATTTTAAGGTGTTTTTGGTAAAATTCACGAAGAAATCATGCAAATCAGCAAAGACATTCGAAGATTGTGTGGTCCTTGGAATGATGAAGAAAGAAGATTCAAGAGGCCTGAAGACTTTACAAAGGGAGGAATTATGTTCTCAAGATCCAGGACAACTTACATAGAAGCAAACATCTAAAAAGGCGAAGAAAAAGGCGTTTCAGCACTCGAAGGTCAGGCACATGCTCCCCGGGGATGAAACCATGTGCATGGAGCATGGAGCAACCAGGAACATGCACCTTTCACATGGAGGCGGTTTACTTGTGAGGCACATGCGCCTCAGGGATGCTCCATGCGCTCCGAACATGCTGTCTTGCCGAAGAAGTCACAATTTTGTGACGTTTTTGCCCCTAAAGCCTATGGTTTAGCCCAAGTTCAGGTGAAAACTTTCTCTATAAATATCGCTTTTCTCTTTCATAATTTTTCGTTCGTAACTGGAAAGAGTTCAAGAGAAAGGCGGTTCTAGGAGCTTCAAGAGGAGTTTCTATATCTTCTCCTTATTTTTGTAGGGTATGTTTTTATCTTTTTATAATTTATCTTTAGTTACCTTGTGTAACTAAATCTTTATAGGCCAGGGTTCTAAAATGATCCTCTATTTTATTTGTTGTATATTTATTTAATTTATAGTCTTTATTCATTTATTTTATGTTCGTTATTTTGTTTTATTGTTGTGCGTAAGATTTGTCTCATCTAGAGCATAACCCTAGTTTAAGGTACATAGATAATGACATGACCTAATATTGATATTTGTAATATAGATATAGATATCTCCTAAAGTTTCTCCAACAATCTTGTAGTTGATAGCTCACGTCGTTATGATTTACTGTTTGACTATTGGTCTTCAACTATTAGCTATCAATATAATAAATTAATTTTTTAACTACCAGCTAACTTTTAAACTATCAACCAACTTATAGATGATCCCTAAAAAAAAAGAGGAGTGATATTTGTACAATCAATTTTGTACAACTCTTGTGACAACTACTTTTTTCCTCTTTTTATTGGACAAAAACAATAGAGGGAGAAAGAAGAAAAGAGAGAATAAAAACATATGTGAGCATGAGATGGAGTGTTGTTTCAAAAGTTATCAAAAATTAGATTTACAAATATCATTTCTAAAAAAAAAACAAAACCAACTTATAGTTGAATTTTATCAAATGAGCTTATATAAATTTTTGGGTTTAAAAAAGCAAAGATGAAAAATTTGTCATCGATGCAGTGTTTTTTGTTTGTTTTGGATTTGTGGATCGGAGATAACATTGTCGTGAACTATTAGGCAAGGCAAACAAGGCCACTGCCTGACGCCCCAAGTTATTTAGTCTAGTGACTTGCCCGCCAATGAAAGCCACAAGAAAAAGTTGACTTACGTGGTGCACAATGTGTAAAGAAGGTCAAGAAACTGATTTTATAACTTATTGTCTTTTGTTCCACTTTTACCATTATTAATTTAACTAACATTCATATTTACCCTTTATAAATTTATTATACATTAAAACTAATAGAACACCACTTTATAATTCATATTTTCATGCTTCTGTACGACACATACAATTTTTTATATTTCCAAACTTATGAAAAAAAGTTCAATATATCTGGGTATATACTGACTACTTATTTTTTGGTTATTTGTTGTTATTCTTTTAACAATTTTTTTTATCTTTTCGTAATTATTTTTTACTTTGTTTATAGGATGAAATATTATACTTTAATCATTCATGAAGTATAAAAATTGAATGAAATAAACTTAAAACAATTTTTAGCGAAGAATGTATTGATTATATTAATAAATTTAAAAGACTAAACATCTTTAATATTAATTTGTATAGATTGTATTATAAACTCTTAAAAAATATTATGAATAATTTTTTTTAGGAAATTAAGAATAAAAAATGTCAATTTACAATTATCAATTAGTTGAACCGTTAATTTTACCTAACACTTTAATTAGCTTATCATCTATCAGACTAGAATCATCAATTATAAGCTATCAGCTAATTTATCAGTTATATGCTATTTTTATCAAACAGAGCCAGAAGGTCCAATTAATTACATGTGTGACGATTAGGTTTGGAAAATTGAATTTCAATCGACAATTAACCTAAAAAATAGCTAATTTCTGCTAAAAGTTAGACAATAAAATAAGCATGTTTTTAAATTTAATGAATAATATATGATGGTAATGATGATTTTGATTTTTTTTTTTTAGAGTTGAAGTGTTTTTTATTTTATTTGGTAATAAGAACTGAAAGTTTTTAGAGAAGTGTTAACTGAAGAAATTAATTAACACTTTAAAATAGAAGTATTAATTATAGAGTAGTGCTATCAATACTCTCTTTTCAACAATCTCTCTACGACTCACTTTTTTATTGGCTTAAACCATGGTGGGTCTCATACTTTAGAAATGGGTTTCACTCAAAGTGATGGGTCATACAATGATTTCATCTAATAAGAGAATAAGGGTCCGTTTGATGGTCAGGATAGGGAAACAGAATATGATACATTAATCATATCCTGCTTAAATCTCATGTTTGATGCACCAAAGGGATTGGATAAAATAAACCATTTTCCTATCATATCCTGACTTTCCATTGTAATTTCTATCCCGAGTATAAGCTGAGTTAGAAATTATCCTGATGGGATTAGAAGATCATTCATTATTTATTATCTTGATATTCTGTCATTTTTAAAATAATGATAGCATGATAACACATGATAGAATTAATGCTTATCATATCCTATCTCTATCAAACTTTATATTACATCCTGCCTCTATCCTATCCGACCATCAAACGGACCCTAAGTGTTAAGAAAGTGTTGAAAAGAGAGTGTCCCTAACATTCCTCTTAATTATATCTAGAGTTTTGATTATTTTCTAGTATATATTTTCTATAGAATATATTGATAACATACATATAATGGTTGCTACTATTAATAGAATATTTTCAAAATTAAAATTTCCCAAATCGTATATGAGATCAACAATGTTATAAGATATTGTAAAAAAAAATGTTACTGACACAGTTGACTCTAACACACATATTAATGTATATTTTTTATTTTTAATATATTTAATTATCTATTTAAAAAAATTATGAAAATTTAATATTTTGAAAATATTCATCGAGACGAATCTAACATCTTATATGATATTATTTATTTTTGTATAATAGTAGAAAAATATGGCCAAAGTATGTCAGATCAACAATCAACATTGTCAAACATGTCATCTGATATAAGACAGGAGGAGTACAAGATTCAATAAACGAATTAGTCATCTTCTCTATTGAAAGTGAATGTTGTAATTTCATGAGCGTTAACAGAAGAAATTAATTATTCCTAAAAAAAACAAGAAGAAATTAATTAACACTTCAATAGAAGTATTAATTATATTAAATCTGAGACCTTGAGAGAAAAACACTCCAAACTAAAACCATCTGACCAACTCTAAGTGGTTTTATTATTAATGTTTATATTTTGTGTATAACTATTATTAAATCACACTTTGTGTCCCATAAGTCCTAGGTCAACTGACAAAAATATCGAAATTGTTAGGTCGGACGTCATGACCGGGGTTCGAACCCCGGTACGTCCACTTTATGTGTGTGAGTTTATGACGTCTTTGCCATCTAGTCTATCTAACCAAAAAAAAATCACACTTTATGTATACTTGTAGTTGTAATTGATTTTTCACATTTCAAAGCAATCAGTAGTATTAATTAAAATTATTTATGAGAAAAATAATATTAAATGTATCTTTTTTTTGGGTAGAAATACTAAATGTATCTAAAAATGAGTGTTTATATTATAATTTTTTTTAACTCAAATTTTTTTTTACGAAAACAAAACGATATTCATTGATTTGAATTGACACAGTACATCAGATACAAACATCGCTAAAAGCATAAAGAATGAATTTGCGATCAAACTCACAGTACCCAAGTTAATAGCATACAACGAAAAAATACCTACAAATAATATGATAAAATCTAAGTCACCAAAATACCCATGCTTTCGGATCTGCAACTTTGACGCACAAATCATTGGTTGAATTTGTAATTGAGTGATGTCGATCTTTCAATAGAAACTAAACGAACACCGCGATAAAACGCAAAATCAAACGCCGCACAAGGCGACGAACAACACAACGCCGCATTTAGACGACTAAATCACAAAAAACACAAAAGGAAAACTTAGTGTGTGTGTGTGTGCGTGTGTGTGTGAACCACTTATTTAGATTGAAAGAAAAAGGAAAAAAGACGTGGAGAAGGGATTCTAGGTCAAAAAATGACCTAAAACCACCCCTACTCGACGAACGAAGGAGAAATAAAGTTTAGAGAGAAGTTGGAGTTTCTCTCACTAGAAAACTAGGATCGACTTCTGTTAATGGATGCTTATAATTACAACACACAAAGTAAAATATTCAGACACAAGCACGATTTTTTTTTGGTAAGTAGGTTATTGGTTAAAAATTCACTTTTTAAAAATATATAAGGTTCTTGAGGTTTGAATCCGACTCATACATATATAAAGCAATGTCTCTCCCGACAGCGACCGAGCACAATTTTTATTTTTTATTTTTATCAATGGGAAAAGAAACAAATGAGCACTATTATTAGTTTGGCTGCGCTTGACCGAAATTTTATGGATCAGAATATTAGTCATAAAAATTTGATTAGACTTCAGGAAGTTGCCAAATTTGAGATCATGCGTTCTACCGTTGTTGACGATATATAACACGTAGTTTATTGAGTCAAAAAAGAAAAACACGTAGTTTATAATTTGGTCTAATCCAATCCGAATTACCTTCGGTCAAGTTTTTAAATGTATTTTGGGTCTTAATACCGTGAATTTAGTAACTGAAAAATGAAAATGTGACATGTACTTTATTTTATTTTTAATGATGACATATGTATTTTTCTTGAACTCGAAAAAGAAAAAGAAAATTTGTGAAAAACTTGAATTATATCTAACATAATCAATTTAGAAGTCTGTTTAAAAGATATTGTGGTCCACATTTTAATTTTAATTAATAGAAGTAAGTTATTTGACCTTGTCAAAAAAAATAAGCAAGTTATTTGACACGCTATTGAATATCTTCTCCACAATTAATATATACATTGAATGATAACAAACTTTCGTGTGTAAGTATATATACACACATAAGTCCAATTCAATATTTCCACAAACCCAACGCAAGAACTGAAGCCAAGATGAGTCCTCTGATTAGAATCGCATTAGCAATAAACTCCTTTTCTAGCTCCCATACCTTAAGAAAACTCATGAAATACTCAACTCTCCTCCATATTTTTCTGAACTCTATATTCAATTTCTTTTTCAACTATCTATGCTATCCCTTATGCAAGCATAAGGGTTGTGATCATCAACTAAGTGTATGCCAATATGTGTCCCAATCACAAGAAGAAGTAGATTGTGCTGTGTGTCTTTGCACAATGAAAGAAAGGGAAGAGATTAGAGTGCTACGGTGTGAACATGTGTTTCACAAAGATTGCTTGGATACTTGGATTAGATACAAATACAACAATACAACTTGCCCTCTTTGCAGAGTTTCAGTAGGTTCAATAAGAGAGGTTGATACTCAAGTTATAGTACATGATCATTTTCATGAATTACCGTGGCTGAGGTGACCCTTGACAATTATTGTCGGTGCTCGATCGTTCCAAAAGTAAATCAAATGTACAAAAGAAATTTAGTTGACTTTTACTTTATTTTATTATTTTAATGTTATTGCCAAAAAATATATAATTTAATAATTTTTTAATTGGGTGCATTGACATAGAGTTGAATCACATGTATCTCCTTGTGTAATTAAAGAATTATGTCAACCAAAACTTGTTTCAAGACCATATACCAAAACTTTCACAGGTCAATATCCTATTCTACTAATATGCAATCCTCTGTACATATATTTGAGAATCTTTAAAATGAGCAATACACATGACATATCATAATCAAATGCAAAGGAAAAGTTACTTGTAACAATGTAATGTTCAATCATACAAATCATATTCCAATCACACCATTTAAGACAAACTTTTTTTTTAATGATACCATTTATAATATACTAAAGTAACAAAGTATAACTAACAATCAAATAAAAATCTTCAACAAAATTTTGAAAATAATCTTAATAAATAATTATATAAAATGACATAATTTAAAAATTTTAAAAAATAGTATTGTAATTTATTAAATTTGCAAAAATAGATGTTTTTTTTAAAATTATGATATAATATTTATTTATTTATAGGATATATTTTGCACTGATTAAAAAACATAATTTCAAATGATTACATTGCTTCTTCATATGATTTTTTTTTGTCAAAATAAAAAACTAAAATTGAAATGGTCTAATGAACAAAACATTAAAAAAGTAAAAACAAAGAAATCTCCTATACATATATTTGAGAATAAACAATATGAAAAGTACATGTGACACAATATAATATTATTCACATATGTCACACACTACCACACTGACGCAAAATCATGAAAAGGATCATTGAAAAACAAATATATTTATCGTATTATATGATAATAACGAGGTTTAAAATGAAAAACATAACATTGATTACATTTCATCAGTTCATATTAATTAATAAATAAGCATACGTTGGCTTAAAAAAAAATAGATGCATCGACTTTATTGGAAGAAAAATAGCATAAATGTTGAATTTCAATCTATTCCACCACTTATACAAAATTCAAATTCAAAACAAGTGATAATAAGTTGAATTGAATCTTTTTTTTTATTATAATATTTGTCATTGATAAATAGAAAAACGTGAGAGAAGTGTTTGTCATTGATACATAAACAATACAAGACTAATATCTGTTCCCGATACATAAAAAATGAAACAAATCATTTGCTTTGAAAATATGTTTTAAAAAAAGCACAAGACAAAAAATTGTTATGAAAAAAGATTGTAAGAAGTACATCATATATATTCATCATTGATACAAAAATCACGGGACAAATATTTGTCATTGATAAATATAAAAATCAAGATTAATATGTGTTCCTGATACATAAAGAAAATATGAAAGAAACACTTCTTTTATTGTTGAAAAGAAGAATAGGACTTTGATAAATAAAAAGACAAAAAATAATATATTTTTGAAAGTTAAAAAAGAGTAACTTGTCTCCCGTGCATTGCATGAGTTAACATACTAGTACATGTTATTTCAGCATCTAAAAATCAACAACTAATTAACAATCATATGAAAATCGAGATTACAAGAGTAACAAAAACAAATTAAAATAGAGATTAATTAGAATAAACTCACAGTGTATAACTACTTTACATTGTCAACCAATTACGATCAATATTTTTAACACAAACACAAGTGAATTAAAAATGGAAGAATCCAAATCAAATCTCTAATAATTGTTTTTGTTAACATATATTCCTCTTTTTTGGTATTGATTGATTGCTTCTGCCTCCTATGATTTTGTTGTGTGTGGTTCTCATCATCACGTTCTTACTTTCCATGATAATTCGTTCCTTGGTTAATTAAGATATTAGGTACCGTAAGTTTGTTATGAAAAAATTGATTTTGTTTACACTTCCATGTGTGCTCGTGTTCTAACCTTTCCAATCAATTAAATGAATTTATTTTGGTTCAATTTTAAGTGGCATAATTCTTTCTTTTAAAGCAATGTCTCTTTGAAATCGATATAAACTTGAGATTAAACCTACCCAAAAAATTGTTGAAACTCATCTCGTCAAAGTAAAATAGAATCAAACTAAATCGTCTACCCGTGCTGCCGCACAGGTCATATACATTGTGAATATGTATATAATGCAAAAATTAAAACAGAAATCAATTGTGATATATAAATATAGTGTGATAACTGAAAAGTAAGATGATATCATTACATCTCTATTAAATGGTTACATGTTTTGAAAAATTTTCTTATACACTACATTTGTAGTTGTATTTATGTCGTCACCATTTTCATTTGTCAACAAAATTTCGAGTCCATTTCTGGATGTAACTCTTGATACTACAACGCATAACTGACCATGGGAGAACACTGGTTGCGGAATATATATGCCAACATGATTAAGTGATTGCCCTTGACTTTTGTTAATTGTCATTGCAAAACATACTGTTATGAGAAATTTTCTACGTTGAAATTTGAAGGGGATTCTTGTGTCCGAAGGTGTCAATGATAATCTAGGTATGTAAACTCTTTCACCAACGTTGCTTCCAGATATCACCTTTTCTTCCAAAACATGCATCCCCATCTTGGTAATAATCAAGCGAGTTCTGTTACACAACCCAGCAGTTATGTCCATATTTCGCAACAACATCAGAGGAACTCCAATTTTCAGTGTTAATTTGTGATTTGGTAGACCTGACGAATTAATTGTATTCAAAAACTCTGGTGTATGAACCTCATCAGGCTTGGTGCCCAATGTTGAGTCAGCTATAGGAGAATCAGAACTTAAATAAGTCTTTTCTTCACCAGGGATAAGTGACATGACATACTCATTAATTTCATCGACTATTCCATTTTTAGGTGTGAGTATGGCTCTAAGTTCGAAAAAAGTTGGATCATGCGTATTAGTTAAAATGGATGGATATATGCAATCATGCGTATTAGTTAAAATGTGATCACCTGAGCTGTGAATGAGTAAATCATCTGGAATTTCAACCTGTATACTCTCATCAATTACATCTCCAATTCTCAATACCCACTCACTAAGTGAGTAGAAACTTTGTGAATTAGTTTATGAGAACTTTGATCCCATTAAGACATTTGAGAGTTGAGCCCATTTGTGTAGAGCCTATATAAACTCTAGTCTTTTGAGGAATTAGGGTTTTACACTCATTTTGTCACAAAACTTTTGTAAGAGGTAGAGAGAGAAAGAGCAAGAACAAGGGTTAGAGAGAAGAGCTTGGAGACCAAGAAGAATGTAGTGATTCAAGGAGCAAAAGTGAAGCCAAGGCTTGGTTTGTGGTAAGGGGGATGATATACATTCATAATTTAAGCTAGAATCTCTTTTTCTACTTAATTCTATAAGTGCTTATTTTGTGAATTAAGATTTCTGTGGATTTAAAAGATGAATTTCGTGTACCCACTTTGATACTAAGTTTATGTATGTGAAATTGATGCTAAACATGTTGTTGTTGTTGAATTTACATGTTTGAATTGTGGTTATATGAAGCTTTGTTGATTTTTGCTCAAATTGATGTGAAATGATGTTGTGGTTGTAATTGTTGATGAATTCATAGTTAAATAATGTTGTTGTTATTGTGAGATGTTGTTGTTGTTGTTGATTTATATCATGGGTATTCATAATCATAGAGTTTGGTGTAAATTTGAGTTGTTTTTGGGAGTTTTATGAAAAATGGGTGAATTGATGATTTGTGAAGGAATGATGTTTTGATTTCAAGTTTTATATGGTTTTGATTGCCTTTTTAAGTTCATAAATGTTTAGACAAACTTTGAGAACGAATTTGGGTGTTAGGGGATCAAAATTAGAGTTTTGGAGTGAAAATGGATGTTTTTTCCAAGAGTTGAGTTTGTTGTGTGCTGTCAAACTCGCCATGGCGAGTAAAAGGTGGCCATGGCGAGTTGTATCAGTCTGTCAAACTCGCCATGGTGAGTAAATGTGGCCATGGCGAGTTGCACAATGCAGCAACTCATGATTTTTGCGTTCCGGGCATCCGGGGTCGATTCGGGTGGTTCCAAACTGATTCTTTTCATGTAATTAAATGTATTTGAACTTTCTAAACCTTTGGAAACATCATTTGAGTTAGATTGGACTTGGTTTTGTGAATCGTATCATAACTTTTTGAAAATAGTTCAAGAACATGAATTTTCCGAAAACTCGATTTCTCAAGGAAAAAGTGTAGGACTAAGGTTGTCTAGTATTGTTATAATTTGTAAAAATGTTTTGGATGGGATTCATGGACTCTAGCTTCGTTTTGCTTTGAAAATTGAATTTCTTAAAAAAAAGTAAAATGATACGAACTTTGCAAAACTTTGAGATTAGAGTGAGTTGGCCTATGAGACGTTGATGTATACACTACTGCACTCATATGTGATTTGTGTATATACTTAGTTGAGGCTTCAAAACGTGTTTGATTTGTTTTTTCGAATAACTTGGAAAATGAAATAAATGAGTCAACTTGTCGTAATTTTGTGATTTCTTGGAATTGGCCTAGGATACTCATATGCCTAAGCTACTATGAACATATGTGAGTAGTGCATGTGTTTTGTTGAGGCAATTGGATATGCTTGCTTAGTTTTGGTTTAATTCTTTATATGTCAACTTTCTTTGAAAGTGTTGTCTTTTGAGGATAATTTGATAGTGATGCTAAATGTCGATTGTTGATGGTGAATTTATACATGCTTAATGTTGATAATTGGATGTGGTGATTGCATGTATTGAATTATGTTGTTGAATTCTTATATGCAATTTGATGATGATAATTGTGGGGCTTGCATATATGAAAGGTGTTTGTTTTTTTGTGATGATTATTTGATGAATGATTGGTGATAAACATGTTTATGTTTTGTTGTTTGTTGAACATATTAAATGTTGATTGTTGGTGCTGAATTCATACATGCTAATTTTTATGGTGATATTGTTGGTGAATGCATGTATGCAAAATGAAGGTGATATAAGATATTATATACAATGATGGTGAGTTATTGTTGAACATATACATAGTGTGTCGTATGTTCATGCATCATAAGTCGTGGATATTTATATCCAGTTGAGGTGATTTGCCAGCACATCAAATAAAGTCGTTTGAAACTTGATCAGATCACCAATGATCTTATGCCTGATTTGGTTATTGTCCTATGAAGGATCAATTTCAAATCCATTCCAAGTCTGGAGGAACACCGTTGCAGGCACAACTGTTGTTCTTGTACTAGCAGACACAA
>Ga0315915_1008271_pt1 | contig 12195 bp, 5 predicted proteins | sample MpolbnodulesMG_FD_207738 | JGI IMG/M metagenome (GOLD analysis project Ga0315915, IMG submission 207738) | Medicago polymorpha root nodule microbial communities from Los Angeles, California, United States - branched nodules | ecosystem: Host-associated > Plants > Roots > Nodule | place: USA... | reverse complement strand
TCTCTAAGTCTTCATCCCTATTTATAGAGGAGTTGAGAGACGTTGAGAATTTAGCCGTTACATCAACGTGTCTGCTTTGAAGCTTTGATTCTTCACCCTTGATCCTTTGCCTGATTTGATACTTGTCGTATGAGGAACTTAATTCAAATCCATTCCAGAACAAAAGGAACAACTTCTGCAGCAATGTTACTGTTATCTTTGTCTTGTTGTAGAGACACACATTGCAGAGAAGGTGGTTGCAGAGTTTGTGGCCGTACACTTCGTACACTGTCCTTTGTCAACTCTGGTGATGTAGCTTCTGGCGAGATATGCTTCTGATGTTCAGCGCTTCTGATGTTCTCGCTTCTGATGACTAGCGCTTCTGATGTTCTTGCTTCTGATGACGTGTCTTCGAGAGCTCTTCTTCAGACTCGTTTCTTCAGACGCAGTCTTCCAGATGCTTTAAGCTTCAAATAAGTTTCTTTGCTCTTGAACTTGTTCAATCAGAATCTCTAAGATTAGTACTTTGATTATGGATCCTGCACACTTGAACAAATTGTTTAGCATATCCAATTGATTATTTTTAATACCTTGTTATTGTCAAAACTCAATAGGTGACTTGTGAAACACCCTTGTTCCAACAGAGAATTAGCCGTTACATCAACTTGTCTTGCTTTGAAGCTTTGATTCTTCACCATTGATCTTTTGCCTGATTTGATAATTGTCCTATGAAGAACTAAATTCAAATCCATTCCACTTGAAACGGAACAAGGTCTGCAACAATATTACTGTTATACTTGTCTTGTTGTAGAGACAAAGTTACAGAGATAGTGGTTGCAGAGGCGTGCTCAGAGTTCGTGGTTGTACACTTCGTACATTGTACTTTGCCAACTCTGGTGAAGTAGCTTCTGATGGGATGCTTCTGATGACCATTGCTTCTGATGACCTTGCTTCTGATGACGTGTCTTCAGGAGCTCTATCTTCAGACTCGTTTCTTCAGATGCAGTTCTTCAGACGCATTTCTTCAGACGCATTCTTCCAGACGCTCTAAGCTTCAAATAAAATTCCTTTGCTCTTTGACTTGTTCAATCAGAATCTTTATGAATAGTACTTTGATTATGATCCTGTACACTTGAACAAATGTTAGCATATCCAATTGATAATTTTTAATACCTTGTTATCATCAAAATTCAAGAGGTGACTTTGAGAAACACCCTTTGTTCCAACAACAACATGTTATGACAACATCATATTCAACACCTAACAATCAATCACACATCTTGAAATAATCTTATTCAAACAATTCACAAAAGATTTCCAAGGTATTCGGTCTTAAAGATCTTTTTCGACAAAGTTCGTATCATCTTACAAAACGATCAATATTGACACTTTTCAAAGCAAGACAACCTAATCAAGTATGAAATCCTACAATTCAATTATAATCAATCTTATAAGCATGAACATCGGCCACTTACAAACTATCAAGTATTAGTTCAAAGTTTAGCCTAAGTTCATATAAGAAATCCAAAATTCGTATATCCCACCATTTTTCCCGAAAACCAAGTTTCACATGATTAAGACTTCGTACCAACTTCACATGCTTCGCCTAAGCCCATATGAACTGTAGACCAACCATGTAATCTTCTTTGTTCACAAAAAGTTCATCTTCCGATAAATTCCAAAAACCGAAAACGTCACAAATTCAAGTTTCACACCATTTAGAAAATCCAAGTTTTGACCAAGTAAAATATGTTCCAGTAGTAATATCAATGAAAACAGTAAAAGATCATGTTCAAACAAGTGCATAGGACCCCTACACGCCGACCCCCAAGCACCCGAACGCAAAACAACACGAATGTTGTTTCTGTCAGGGCGCCTGGCGCCTGGAGTGCAGCGCCTAGCGCTAGCTCTTTGGTAGTGGGCGCCTAGCGCCCTACCTCAGGCGCAGCGACGCGAAATGCACGTTTTCATGTGTTTCGACCACGAATTTTCGTCATTTTTCGCTCAAAAACGCTTAGTTAGGTTCCTTATTCACCCAAAATGATCAAAGGCTCAAACACATCGAACACGCTCATTTCTCGACACATGAAACAACTTATGAAATTGATTGAAAATGATTTTCTCAAAACATCAAAGTTTTAAATAACAACAATTCACTTCTTCCAAAACAACTCCATCAACAACAACAACTCAACTTAATCCACACCCAATCCATGAAATGACATTAACAACAACACTTAACAACAATCACAACTCATAATCATGAATTCAACCACAATTGAACAACGCAATATCACAATTCATCAATTTGAGCAAAATTCACAAAGTACTCATTTCTATATCACTTGAACATGCAAATTCAACATAAACAACTCAATTATCATCAAATTCACATACCCAAACATAACACTGAAATAAGAGCACAAATTTCACCAATTAAATTCACAACAATCACTTTTCACAAATAATTTTTTTTGAATATAAGTAGAAAAGAGATTATAACCTAAATATTATGATAGAACACTATCCCCCTTACCTCAATAGAGTACAAACCTAGCCTTACCTTCACTTTAACCCCTTGAATCTCTACCCCTTTCTTGATCTTCAAGCTCTCCTCTTCTAACCCTTTTTCTCTCCCTCTAGCTCTTTCTCTCTCTACCTCTCTCAAAAGTTATGTGAAATGAATGTGAAACCCTATTTCCTCTAAAGACTAGAGTTTATATAGGCTCCACAGTAATGAGCTTAACCCTCAAAATGTCTTAATGGGTTTAAAGCTCCTATTAACTAACTCACAAAGTTTCTACTCACTAACGGTTAAAAATAACGAATAGTTACCAGCTCTTAACTAATTACCACAACCCATTTGTAACTCAGTAAAGATAATAGTTCCCACTTTAAACACTAAAAATAATCCTCACATTGAAATTACTAATTTACCCTTACTCACACAATGACCAAAATACCCCCAAGTCCGAAATGACTAAAATACCCTTCTAACACTGAATTCTAATAATCCCAACCAAAATACACACAGAGACAAATAATCACAAAAAAGCACATACAATCACATATAAATAAACAATAAAATAAATCTAACGAAAATTGGGTTGTTACAAAAGGAACCAAGATAATTACTTGTCTCTCTCTCTCTCTCTCTCTCTCTCTCTCTCTCTCTCTCTCTCTCTTTCTTTCTTTCTATCTCTCTCTATTTATTATCTGCTACACTTAACTCTGAACATTGCTTCAAACTCTAAACTCTATCAGAGGCTAAACCTTGAACTTAGTTAAAAAGAAGAAAAAGCTAACACAATTCAACCCCCCTTCTTGTGTTTTTCTCACCTTCAATATGAACAATGAGGTTTGGAGACTCTAGAGATAATAGATGCAACTGATTCAATGAGTTGGGTGTTATAAGGAAGTGAGTATATATCGAAAAGGGGGGGCAAGTGCAAATTTTCTTCCAAAAACAACTACGTGAATCGATTCAGTAAATGTGTGAATCGATTCTGACAGCTAAAAGAAAAAACTAGAGTTAATGAAGAAATAATGAAGATTGATATGTATCATACAAGATTTGAATCGATACAAAACCCCTTGGATGAAGGTTGATACGATTCAAACTATTTTGAATCGATTCAAAGCAAATCAGAAAGATTTTATGATACGATTCATGCAATAATAAATCAGTGACTCGATTCAAAAGATCATAAAACCAGTTTTGACGGCATAAATGAAGTTAATTGGAACATAGGTAAGGCATAGCAAGAAGGAAACACATGGATGAAGACAAACCAGATATGCTAGGTGCTTTAACAAAAACTAATCTAAAGTAACCAAAGTAAAAACAACGTAACATACATAAGGCCTATGCATCAAAACATCATCAAAACAAAACTTAGGACACAAGCAAGCTTCAATCTCCTCCTTTTTGACGATGTTAAACACAATGTTGATGATGTTGATTTTTACTCTCCCTGAAACTTGGCATACAAGAAACACAGCATGGCAATACCTATTTACATATACCCTGATTCTCACTTAATATTACTACCTCCGTCCCTAAATATAGGAGCCTTTTGCAATAATTACGGAGATTAAGAAAGTTGGTTGTAGTATTAAATTTGTATATAATTACTATTGTTTTTACAACTTTATCTTTAAGAGAGAGTTAATTGTTTTCAACAAAATATTTATTGTTGATTGAAGAAAAAGATGCAAAATAAATAAGAGTATATTGGTAAAGAAATAATTAATGTACTTGGAAATACCAAAGGGGTCTTATAAAAAGGAACAAAAAATTTCTCAAAAGGATCTTATAATTAGGGAAGGAGGTAGTAACATAGTCAAAATCACTTAGTATAACCAAACACACATAATGCAATCACTTAATATAACCAAACACACATAATGCATAAAACAAAGTACTAACATCAAGGCATAAAAACATCAACAGTTTTCTCTACCTCTCATTTTTTCTAGGATTACCGCCTATCTCTCTACCTTTCATTTTTTCTATGCTTCTCTATTATATGTTCATATTAGTTGTAAGCAAAATTAGTATCCTGAGCTGTTATTGTGACCATTTACATGTTATACATTTTTTTTTAGGTAAGGATGTTCTGCATTGTTGAAAGCTGATTTTACTTTTATAAAATGTTCATATATAAATAATACATAAAAAAAAAAGCTACTTAAGTGAGTGACCAATTTTAGTAAATATCATTGATATAATAAAATAAATCTTCAAAAAAAAAAAAGTAACATTTTTTTAGCCCAAAGAAGCTACTAAAGTGAGTGAGCAATTTTTAAATCTTCAAAAAACAAGTAGAACGGGACTGCAAGCAGGTTCTCTATGTATCTTTTGAGCTATGTGTTCCATGTTCATGAAATATAAATCTTATCGGAAATGATATTGGGACTTGGCGCCAGGCCCGGCCCTTGGCACATGCAAGGTGAGCTACGGTGCCGGACCTCGCAATCTTAGGAGCCTCAATTATATATATTTTTTTAATATAGCACTCAAAAGTGTTAGGTATATATAACAAAATATAAAAAATCAATAGACATCATGGAATAGTTTAGTAGTAAAATAGAATGCACTTGAGTCATCGGTCTTGAGGTTCAATCCCGAGCATTGGATTTGAACCAAATATAAAAGTCTCAATTACATACACAACTACTAGGTCATTACAATTTAAAATGCATTTCAGAGTTATCTATGAATGTAGAAAACTACTATATATCTTGAATTTTTTGTCATCTATTTCCATTAACAATGCAAATTAAATCCATTAAATAATTAGTATTTTTTCTATTGTTTTAAGTTTAGTCATGCATGCTAGTACTAATTTGCTACTATTTTTTTTCTTTCTGATATCAGTATTAGTTTATCACTATTTAGATAAAAAAGATACTTTATTTAAGCAACAACAACCAATATACTTAAGACCCATTTTGCACTAAACAAAGTGATGATTCTTTTAAGTTTTTGGTGTTTCTTATTAGGGTTAAATATGTTTTTGCTCCCTATAAATATATCAACTTTTCGTTTTAGTCCCTCTAAAATTTTCCTTCAACTTTTAGTCCCTATAAAATTTTTAATCACTACTTTTGATCCCTATTTTTAAGTTAATTTTAGTATTTTTTTAATGAAATGTGTAAAATATTGTAAAAATATTTCCTAAGTTGACGCATAAATCAAAATGTATCATATCTATCTATACTATACTATATAGTACTATATAAAAGGGAATTATGTCCCCCTGGTTTATTATATAATGGATGGATTAGATGAATTTATAGTTGGATAGATCGAATTAATTGATTAAATGGTCACTCCTACTTCTAACCATAGGCATGCTCATAATACCTAAAAAACATTTTAAACAAAATGACCAACATTTTTCAACATGTTGAATCTAAGGCCACCGTTAACGCAAATCAATTTTAAACCTATAAACAACTAGTTTTATAAGCTAAACTGCTACTGTCAATGACACTGAAAACAAAGAAAGAAAATTTTCCAATTTCAAAAGACAAGTTTTTCAGTGCAAAAATGTCACTGTGAGGCAACTTGACTCCCCGAGTTGTTGCTAGGTTCTATCTTGCATTCTTTCCTCTTGTCATCATAATCGGATGACAACCTACAACAATAACAAAATTAATAACCTTAATTAAATAAATTTCTTCTAATTAACAAAAAGAGTAAATATTTTCAATAATTTTGGGTAAAACCTTTTTTTTAGCAATTGGAAAAATATCTTAGTGCCCTTTATGGTTTCAAATTAACAAAAAAAATTCAATCACATTAGTCACAAAAAAATTGGACTAAACTGATGGAATCAACAAGAGTACTGGCCTAGGATTTAAAAAAAAAAAAAGTCTAGTGACTATTTTAGAATATTAATAATTTTGAAGATTAAATTGACTATGGCTATATCTTCAAGTATATAATTGGCCATGGACTCATTTCAAAGATGATGGTTGAGAACTACAAAATTTAAATGTTCCAATTAAAATCATTTTCATTTTTATACAACTTTAAGTGCACTTTTGGAAATTGTACACAAATGGGCAAAAGATATCAACATTGAAGTTAAAACGTGAAAGCATAGGTTTCAATGAAAACATGAGTGAAAAGGGTATTATGGCATACATACCCTAACTGCAAGGAAGTATCTGAAATCTTGTTACCCTCTAAAGCATAATTGAAAGGAGGTTTTAAACCGTTGATTGAAATTGTCCTATTCAACGGATGAAATTCAATGAACTCTGCCTTTCTTTTATTTACTATCTCCTCAAGCTGTTTAAATTATATAAGATTAGAGCTTTAATTATATAAGATTAAATATATTTTTTAATTGATATAACACTGTAAAATATTAAAGATCGATTCGACACATATATATAGCATATACTCTTGATTAATGTTAAATTCTTACTTGTTTGCGAATAGCTTCATTCTCCATCATAGCCTTTTGCTCCTGCATATCATAAAATTTTGAAAAGTTAATTAAAATATCAACAAAAAAAAAATTAAAGGTGCATATAATTTTGTATCATCTAGTATTATTTTCTACATTATATGAAGAAAAGCATAAGTACTGAAGAGGAATGCAATTTAATCTCTTAAAATTATTCAAATTACTTTTGGCCTTGGTAGAATAAAATTGCCAAAACATATTGCTATGTGTGGACAATGTGTAAGGTTTTAAAGCTTTTTTTCTAAGGGCAGGTTTTTTTTATCAAGTAGTTTAGTGGTCAGAATTCACCTTTAAAGATAAGTGGTCAGAATAAGTGGGGTGTTCGAGGTTCAAACTTCAGCCCCTACATATAACAAGGCATTATCCTAACCAACTGAACTATATTCATGGAGACTTTATTCCAAAAACTATCTATGAGCTTTATTTATATTTATTCTCTTTTACTTCTGATATCTTGCAGAATGAAAAAGAGATTAAAAAAATTACAAGTGATGTCATGTACCTGAAACCTGGATCTCTTAAGTTGTTCAGCAAGCACTTGTTCCTGCAATATTATATAGCCAGTGTGAGTGCATAAAGCCAATGCCAGCAGATTCATGCATTATAAATGAATGAACAAGAGAAGTAATTGAATTTGACAATTGACACAGATGTCTTAAATTAGGTATAAAAAGATGAACTTATTTAGAATATACTTTAATTGAATGCATATCAATTCTCATGTTTGAATGTTTCTGACTTTGACCAGCATTTGCAATAGCCTTTAGGTACATTACTCTGGTCATTTGCATTAAGAGGATTAAACTCTTGATAAGAAGCTATTCAAGTTAATAAACGCTTTATCATGATATAAATATAAAGTTATTACTCAATATCAAAACACTTGAATATGTTCTATGCCACACTCTAAGTAGATTGGAAGGAAAAGTATTACAAAAAAACTACGGGGACATAAAACCAAACCCAATAGAAAAGAAAAAAAAAAATCAGCCCAAATGGGTGATACAAAGTACAAACCAAATCACAATCCAAAGTAAAAAGTTCACACACTGGGTACACAATCCAACGAACCCGAGTATGGGCTCGAAACCATAATGTAAAAGAAAAAGCATACAAACAATTAGGAACATTGAATTCTGATCTCGAGGATGGCAAAAGATTCGAAAGCCAACACAGATAACGAACCCCAAATCTACAGCTCATTGCGCAGCAACGAAACAATAAGCCTCCACATGCCATTTCTAGGTATGTAGCCAATCACAAGGAATGACTGAGGAAACAAGCTCCAAACACGTGTAGAACCCATATCGAGGGATGATTTTAACAGTACACCCTCGAGTCACAACAACCCAAACGAAACAGACCCTCGCGTGTTTTTTGAGACCGAATCGGAGCCATTCCAAAAACTTGAGTGTGGCAGACACAAATCTAAAACTTTGAAACCTGCAGTTCTCAACAGATATAGACCAACCCAGGAAACCAAAGGACAAGAAAACAATCCACCAAGTAGTACGCTGGCGGAAGCACATTGAAGGGAACTGAATAGACCAAACAACGGTGTCATTCACAGACACTCTCCTGCACCATCGGATCTGAGTAAATCGATCCTTGAGGGGTTTTAAAACCAAAGAACTTGGAGCACCTCTGACTGCTCCAACTCGAAACCAGACGCAGATGGTGCTCGAATATACACCAACAGGTTAAGAAACCGACCGACACTCAAGACCACCAGAAAGGACAGCCACAAGGCAGTGCCACCGACAGTTCTGGTGTTTAGACACCCCAGCGGGGTAAAGGGTGGCGCAGAGGACAAAGGCAGAGCGCTAAAATAGGCCTTATCCCTGTTTAAGCCAGGGAGCTTAAAGAGCATTAAAAATTAGCCCTCTACTTAAAATTAAACTTCTCATCCTGTCTTTCGATTCCAAATAATAGGTTTGACATGTACTGAAAAATAGGCCCATCATTATATTTATAATTAGTTATAAAAGGTTTCATTTTAGAATTTGTTTTAGTCCTACATACCATTGGATCTGCCCTGCATCTAAATCTTAATCATATTACACAACCAATTGCATCACTTTGGTATTAGTTATTTGTACCTTCTTATTTTTGACAGCTGATATCCCTTCACAGAGTTGATGTTCTAGGTACTGCAGTTCTTTAAGGCCCAATCCATCAAGCTCCTTACCGCTCATTCTTCTGCACAATTTCAAAAATATTACCACAAAACAATAACTGAACCAAAATTTAGACAAGATAGTTACTTTTATAGAGTGCCATTAGTTCTTTAATACAGTAATACTAGATTTTGTTTAGGCAAAATTGCATATTTGTGTTCTTAATTTTATTTCTTCCTGAAGCTTACAAAATACATGCAAATGTTGGTTATTGTAGAGCCTTATTTAATGACATAAAGTGTCGGTGGAACTTACAAGTAAGCTGAACGAAGTTTTGTTATTTCTTCCTGCATAATGGTCGTATCATGCTCCACAACCTTCTCAAAAATATGCAAGAATAAGTGAATATCACTTCAAAGAGTATACAGAAACAAAATTCTTAGAAGGATGCAGAACTAATTAAGAAAGGTGATGCTTTAAAATATTAGAGAGACAATGTCAAATACAATATGGTCTTAGCTTAGTCTAATATGAGTAGTCCACATAAAATACGGTCTCTCAGTTTTGTGATCAATGTGATAGGTTGATTATGTGATAGGAACAACATAGAAATGGAGAGAAAATAAGATATTAAACGAGTTTAAGAAAATTTGAGGTGTTAAAAATATCATTGTTGTCGTTAATACTCGCAAAAACACACGCCCATCTCATAAACAACTTTGAGAAATCGTCCCCATAAAACCGTCTTTTGAGGAGAGGATTGTCCCTCACTAATAAACACATTGTCAGGTCATCTACTATCCGATATAAGACTCTTTAACAACAACTAATAACCAAAAACTGCATTCATAAAATACGTACTTGTAGTGGAGGCTGATCACTGGGTTGTTCCTGTACTGCTCCATTATTCAAACCAAGGCCTCGGTTACCGTACCTTGAAATGGTGTGCTCCATGCTTCATGAATAAAATTGTTTTTGTAAAATATATAAAAACGAATAAAATTATTTAAAAACTAAAAGATGAAAATTAGCATGGAATTTGTTGGACTTGGAACCTAATCTTTTGTTCTGTTCCTTTCACAATCATCTCTTTGCCATTATGAAAAAAATAACTTACCTCTCCCAGCCCCTAACCCAGAAAAAAAGCTTAAACCTAGAATTAGGCTTGTTATTTTACATGTCATTTATTAATACGCAATAAATAATTTGCAACATAAACAAATGGACAAAAATTTAAATTTAATGACTAATGGGATAGCAATTTGAGAATATAAATCTAGAATTGCACAAGGTATGGAGGGTATAATTTCATGCCTAGCTAACAACAATCTCTTAATCCGATTCTCAGAAAAAAGGACCCAGAAAATAGTCTTATAAATGTTTGGTTATTAATCTCACTTTCAAAATCAGGTTTCTATTTCCCCCCAAGAGATAAAATTCACATGAATATCACACCTTCAAATAAACCTCACAATTTCGCGGTCTATTTTGGTTCTATCTAGTTCGTAAAATTAGTCTCTGCAATTGTTCGTTGAGATATTATGTTCATAAAAATAAAATAAAAAACCCCTCAACAAACCAAAAACTTCATTGCAGAAACAATATATATCATCTATAACAAAATTCTCAACAGAAAAAATATCAATGAGCCAAAAACTAATGAAACATTTAAAAGGGTCATCACCTTGTGCTTGAAAACTCATAAAGCTTGCCAGTGCCAGAATATATGATAACAGCAACCTCTGCATCACAAAGAACAGACAACTCCTTGGCTTTTTTGAGCAAACCATTGCGTCTCTTGGAAAATGTAACTTGCCTGTTATTCAAATTCTCAATCTTCTTAATCTCAATCTTTCCTCTCCCCATTCTCTTCTTCTTTTTCTTTCACTTTTTATCAACACGAAGAGACTAAACCCACCAACATAGAACAAAGAGAAAAAGAGACATTAAAAAGAAAGACAAAGAGAGGTTTTTTTTTTTTGTCCTGTCACACATAAAACACAAGCATTTCGTTTGTTGAAAGAATTAGGACTCTGCAAAAAAACAAAGAATACCAAAGAAGGAAAGTGTGACCAAAATTAGGAGTCTATAGGGAAAGGCTACAGATGAATTACTATGTGTAGCAATGTTCCTAATATGGTATTCTATTTACTTGGGGAGTAGGTAATAGCCACTTTAGGAACCTTTCTATATTGTATAGTAATAGCAATATTGGATGGTACTAATATTTTGGATTTCTAACCAACCACACTGCTCTTTTTTTAAAGTAAATTTCTGAAATTTTCACCAGAGGTAATCCTTTCGAAAAATTGAAAAATGTATATTAATTTCAAAATTCCAAAGTTATTCGAGGAAATTTTGGTTTTAAATAACAGTTGAATATTTTAAAATTTTGGTTTTATTTATTTTTAACAAGCCAAAGGTGTACCAGGACAAGGACCCAAATGTCAAACTTCTAATTATTTAGGGGGAGCCTCTATCAAATTCATAGAGATAGAGATCGGTTGAAAAATTAAATTATCTCAGTCATTCGTCTACACATTTTCTTTGCAATTAGTGTGGTAAACCATTTTTTAAATTCTCCTTGCCAAGAACACATGAACGGTGTAACTCAAATTCTTAAATACATCAAATGTACTATAAGAAAAAGTCTCATTTATAAGGATCAAGGATATACTCAGATAGTTGGTTATTCAGATGCTGACTGGACAGGTTAATCCATTGATAGGCAATCCATTTCTGGGTAATGTTGGAGGAAAATCAGATGTTGACTGGACATGTTAATCCATTGATAGGCAATCCATTTCTAGGTAATGTGTACTTGTTGGAGGAAACCTGATATCTTGGAAGAGTAAGAAGCAAAATGTAGTTGCAAGATCAAGCACTGAGGGAGAATATAAGCCCATGGCACTTGAAACATGTGAGCACATTTGGTTGAAGCAGTTACTCAATGAGCTTCAATACGAAGAAGTACGACCAATGACACTTATGTTGGAATATTTTATTATTTAATTATATTCCAATATCATTATGTGGGCAAATATCATAATAATAATTATATTTGCTATTTATCAATTGTGTGTCTTATTTGATTAGTGATCAAATTAAGTAATAAG
>Ga0315915_1008270_pt1 | contig 12197 bp, 5 predicted proteins | sample MpolbnodulesMG_FD_207738 | JGI IMG/M metagenome (GOLD analysis project Ga0315915, IMG submission 207738) | Medicago polymorpha root nodule microbial communities from Los Angeles, California, United States - branched nodules | ecosystem: Host-associated > Plants > Roots > Nodule | place: USA... | reverse complement strand
CAAAGGGCAAACTAATGATGGGCCTAAACATGATGCTCAAACGCCGCAGCAAGCTCGCTGGAAAAGCCATTGCCAATCTAATGTTCCACCATCACAGCCACCACAGCCACGGCAGCTCCTCCTCAAGTCGCTCTCATGACTCACGCCGCCAATTTACCGCATCAAGGGAGTATGAATTCAGCTGCAGCAACACTCCCCATCACTTTTTCCCAACAGGGAAGCGTCACCGCAGCAACAACCACAATCACAACAACATGTTCACTTGCGCTCAGATGCCACCTACACATGACGATGATGTGGTGACAATGAGCGCAATGAAGGCCGTGCTGGAGATGCTAAACAATGATCAAGCAATCGTAGAAGCATCTCCAGCACTGCCTGGATTCGGGCGTAGCCCAATGGCGAGGCAATTGAGGGTGACTGACTCACCATTCCCTCTAAGAGAAGATGATGAGAAAGACAACCAAGTTGATAAGGCTGCTGAAGATTTCATAAACAGGTTTTACAGCCAATTGAGGAAGCAAGATTGATTGATTAAATAATTCAACCTACCTTGTTTAGTTAATAATTAATGTGTGTAATCGTTTGTTGCGACTGTTAGTAACCATTTTTCATTTTTGGTTATTTTCATGATATATGATCAAGAGTTGATATACCTATATGTGGGAGATTAATGATTCATGTTTTGCGTCTCATGTTTGATTTAACTGTTGATTATGAACAGTAATAATAATAAGAAAATAAATTACAGATTGATTCTTGCGTTTTTCTCTATTTTTTCGGACTAATTTTTTTTTAGGGAATAATTACTTTTCATAATTTCCAACAAAATAATCTCATGTATATGTTTGAGGAGTAATTAATGACCATCACTGTGGTCACAAAAAAAAAACATTTCTTAATAATAATCACTTTTAAATTCTGAACTTTTGTTGTTGTGTACTTGGTGATTTATTTTAGTTAACTTTGCGTACTTTCGCATTTGGAGTGCTTTTATTTTGAGTCTATCTACAAATTGAAGAAAAAGACTACACTTTAAATTCGCATATAAAATTGAAATATTTGTAAAGGGTTAAACTATAGGCTTGTTTTTGTGTTTATCTTTCATTATTAACTAGACTTTTGGCCTGTGTATCGCACGGGTCTGACGTATTGTTTAGTATTTGCATAAATAATTTATAAATCAACACATATTAAATAAACTATCAATCTTATAAAATGTTATCCAATGACTAAAATGTTGAGACGTTAAATGAGTGTAAGAAAGAGATCCATTAATAGAATTATTGTATTGTATCATATGAGGTGTAGGAAAATAGGATAATTTGTTAAGAAAGAATTGGATCAATAAGAGCGATCTGTTTTTTCAAAAAAATAGGAGAGATCTATTAACAAAATAGGAGCGGTCTCTAATTTCAAAAAAATAGGAGCGAAAATAGGATTGGATTGGATTTATGAGTGTTCGGGTTAATTTTAAGGAATAAGAGATGATAGAAATTATTTGTTTTTTAAACAATAATTTTTTTTCGAACAATAATTGAAATTATAGAAAGTACACAAATTTTACGAATTAATTAGCCGGTATATTATGTACCCTAAGTCCTAACAAACATGATAGAATCTTTCTGAGGTACCCTTCGTACACATCTTTGTACTAAAAAGAATTTCAATGAATCTTTTGGATTTAATTAGGATATACTCTTGGCTATAAGATAAGCACCTTGCAGAATTTTGGGTTGTAACAACAATATTAAACATTTTTCCTTCTCTTTCTAACTAGTTTCTTCAATTTTAATTCTTGATTTTAATCTCTTACCTTTGCCTTAATCAATCAGTAATGTTATTATATATTTTAAATAGATATTGTCTACTACATATATTTCATTATTTTGTACAAGTTTCCAAGTGTCTTTTTTATAAACAACATAAAGACAGCATTTGGTAACAAGTTATTGTATTATTATATGTTTGTTTGGAGATTTTGAAAGATTTAGCTATGTGAATTAGTAATGTGATTGGTGACCTTGATACGGTTTAAAGTTAAATTGGACTGTACAGCAACAACATCACCCCCACTTCGTTGTCCTAGTATGATTCCACCATGTTTAACTGATACTATAGGTCTATTTATAGCTATAGCTGGCCCCTCCAAAATTTTGTTGCCTTTCTCAACTTTTACTTTCTTCTTTGCTCTTTTATTTCTTTTTTTTTTTTTTTTAAACAGATGCAAGATGCATCATTTCATTAGATAAAATCAAAAATGAGTAAAAAAAAGAAAAGGGGGACTATACCAAAACCTTTTCAAAAGGCGCTGAATCTAAAGTTGGACATTCCCAACCTATTCCTAATGTATTCTCCTCTAATGAAATCAGAAATGTAATCTGACCAAAACACCTCAGAATAAGATATAGAGAGACCAAAGTTCGCAAGTCTGTCAGCACAAACATTCCCTTCCCTATATATGTGAGACACCACAAACCTCGTACTTCTCAATCTAACCATGCAGTTTTGCCATCTGTTTCTTAAATCTCCAAGGAACCACATTGTTCGATTTGAATGCCAGGATAACCAGTTGGGAGTCTGATTCAAGCCATAGATTCATACATCCATTGTTGTATGCAATCTCAATTGCAAGCATAGCAGCTACCAGTTCAACATATAGGACATTTTGCGGGCCTAAGAACTGAAAAGGTTCTTAGGTTTCCCACATTTTTAAGATGAAAAATACTCTCTCAAAATTAAAAAGATAAATACTAGTATTAGAGCATCCACAATTGTGGGTGCTTCACCTATTTAGCACCAAAATTAATAAGCACCCTCATTGTGGAGAGAAAATGTTTGGTGCTTATAGAGAAAGGGTGGCTATATAAGCACCCTCTCTCTCTCTCTCTCTCTTTAATTTTTGTGGGCCATATGTAATAAATTGTACACAAATCAATAAACTTTGTTGAAATACAATGACATTGAGTTATTAATAGGATCTATTTTCTAAGGTGTTGGGTTGGAGAGATTGAGTGCTTATTAAGTAATATCATTGAAAATTAAAAAATAGATGATGTGTACATGCATTGCCCACTTAAGCACCCAAATATAGAGTTGTCAAAACGGGCGGCCCGGCCCTACATGGGCCGCGGGTTAAACGAGTCGGCCCGCATTAAAAATTACATTTTTTTTTAAAAAGTACTATAAAATACTCCTGTAATTTTTTTTTTTTATAAATAATATCTTTAATATGTTTAAATAATGTCTAGCACAAAAATAAATTGTAAACATTTTTCGTATAAATGTCGTAAACTAAAACGGTGAGGAAAACAATTTTTAAATAAATTAGATACGTTATGGTTATAGATATTTATATATCCGGTCTTTAAAATTATAAATAACAAAACGAGTAAATATAATTTCAGATTACATTTATATTTGTGTTAATTCATTGAATTTTCACTTTTATCTATTACTTTGATAATCAACTAAGTAAAGAATTATTTGAAAAATATATATAATTTATAGGATTTTTTTTGTTATGTGGGCTAGCGGGCTACCGCGGCCCATTCGGGCTAGCCCTAACGGGTACCAGGCTTTTTAGGGCCGGGCTAAAAAGCCCTATTAAAATTCGGGCTCAATATTTAAGGCCCAAGCCCTAAAATTAATCGGGCGGGCTAAATGGACTGGCCCATACGGCCCGGCCCGTTTTGACAGCTCTACCAAAATGGATTGCTCTGTTGTAGATGGTCTTAACAAACTCATTCCATCATAGGTTAGTTTTTCGGTGGACCACATTGTGGATCAATACTTAAATTATTATCTTTATTGAGGAGGATTGACGATTCTATTCAAAAATACGCATATTTTTTCATATTTAACTTGATTGATGTCAATTCAATACAACTGTATAAATATTTTATGTTGTTTTAATCAAACTTGTATCATCATTATTTCAATTGTAAAGATGAGGAGGATCAAGACTAGTTATGAAAATCATTTATATTAAAATTTCTCTTTATATATTGGTTAAATTTACACAAGTTTCACTAAACTTAGTGAAATTTATTTATAGTACAACTCATTTATATCTCAACTTAATTTAATGAGAATACTATTTTTTTTTTGATAGAATGAGAATACTATGTCAAAAGAGTGTTACAAAAGAAAAAGAGATTAGGTTAAAAGGGTGTTTTGCTAATTTTTCTTATGAAAAAGAAGTGTTGCTAATTTTCTCCGTCAAGAATACCAATTTTCGGGAACTTAAGCTGATTAATAACGCAAAAGCATTCCAAAATTTGCTTCACGTATTTCATCAAATCTAAATACTATTAGTCAATCCAGTAAAAAAATCGTATTCCCTCCGTTCTATAATACTTGACACAATTGACGTTATTATGCATGCCAATACATAATTTTGAGCTTAAATATCTTGAATAATATATTAGAAAAAATTATGAAAATTTGATATTTTGAAAATACTCATCGAGACAAATCTAACGACATCTTATATGATATTATTTATCTTTGTATATTAATAGAAAAATACGGTCAAAGTAAATTATGTTAAAATTACACATTTTCAAATGAGTATCTATTGCGGGACGGAGGGAGTATATTATTATTCAATATTCAAAAACAAAATCAAATCTTGGCTAAAAAACAAAATCAAATCTAAATAGTAGAGTAATTTTTAATTAATCAGAATAAACGTGTAAGAAGTAACGAAATTGCTGAAATCATAGGATATGACTAATTTGAATGAGGTTTGGACAAACTAGTGTCTTCTAGCTTAATGATTACTATAAATTACTACAATGTTGATTATAATTGTAAAAAATTAAAATGTCAATTTCAGTGAAAAATAATTAAGTCGAGGTGGATTACCTGGACTGTCGTTTCTTGCGGGAAAAGTAGAATACTCAAAAGTGATAAGCGACTAAATCGTTTTATTAACTTTTTTCAATCACAATAATGAAAGGTGGCAGCCCTTAAAGCCAAAAGCTTAGGTGAAGTGTTTGGTTGAAACTTGAAAGTACAAATTAAGGATTTGTGAGAGATTAATGAGGAGACATCTGTAGTCTTTTTTTGTCAAGTAGTCAGTGGTTAGAATTCACTTTTTTTAAGGTGAATAAGTGGGTGTCTAGGGTTCGAACCTTAGACATATAATAATGCATGTCCCTACCAACTGAGATATGCTCACGAGGAGAAAAGACACAATAAAACTTGAAAATAACATTAATAAACCTCAAAAAGTGAGTAAAAGTTTTTTTAATAAGTGAGATGTGTAGGGTAAAACCGTAAAAGTAAGTAGGAATTAAATCTTTTTGTCAACAAAAAAAAGTAGTGATTAAATCTAAAGTAATCTTAAGCAACAACATTAATAGATTTAGATTTAATTGACCGTAACAATCATGTATAGAGTAAAACCACGATCGAAACAAGAACAAACATAAATAGAATAGTGAAACAAACACATCAGGATTTGATTATCTAGTTTGGTTTAATAATGAAATACATATGTTGTAGAGAGATCTCTCTCATTCAGTATCAATGAATCTTTTTACATAGAAATACAAAAGATTAACTTCAACAAGTTCTCCAAGAACAACATTGTTTCTACCCTTTTTGAATCTCTTCACTTGATCAAGAGATTAAAAATATTTCACACACCAATGTGGTTTGATAGAGAATTTACATTTCTTTCTTCTAAACTTTTCTCGCTAATTTTTATTTTTTTTACTTTTATTTTAAGCTAAAATTTGTTTGTTTGTTTGTTTTCATAAACAATAAAATTAATGTTGACATTTTCAAAATTTCTAAAAATGTTATATTTATTTCTCTTAAAAAATGTTATATTTATTTATATAAAATATATAAACAATAAAAAGTTAAGATAAACGATTAATAATCACTTAAGGTGTGTGTGGATTGAGTGTTTGGAAATTTATATAATTTTTTCGATGAATTGGAAATCTATATTGTTAGTATACATTTGAGATTTTTTTTCTTCTCAAGAATAATATGATTGACGATCAGTCAATCAAATAGCATTCAACATTTAATTTATTTTAATTTTCTTTTATAGTTTCTTTAATTTGAAAAAGAAAAATAAGTTATCACCTCCAAAATCCTCCATCTAAACATATATTATGTTTAATAATAGCTGAAGTGAAAATGAGAACATGAAAAACAAATTAACCAAAATTTATTTAAAGCAGAGATTAGTGAAGCAAAGAAAAGGTAGTTATGAAAAATTCAAATAAATTTAAATGGAATTGAAATTTTCATACACTTTGTGCTTCTATTTCTTTGCATGCAAAGTTATTATCAGTACTCCATGCGTCATTTTCTACTTTTTTATAGCTGTCTACAAAAACATTTCGAGCATAGATCAAATTATATATGGTATAGTATATATCTGGGTTTAAACGTGATTAGCCTTTTCTTTGTACCATGGAAATTACTAAACCACGAGATTAACTTTTCTTCTTTTGACAGAAAGAAAGCACCAAGTTAAAGTTTCACCATATGTCAAAAAACTAAATAGAAGATAAAGTTTCACTAGTTGACCTAGACGAAAATTCCACAAGCCGAAAATTGAAGTATACTTGACTTAATGCAGTGTATGGCTATATGATATAGCTATAAGCACTTTTCTATGCCAGCTTTGTTGAAAGCTGATTTTTATGTTCTCTTGTGATACTTTAATTTTGCTTGGCATACTTTTATAACAAAAGTATTGTTTCTAGTAGTTAGGATTCGCTGAATATATTGTTCATAGGTTTGTACCGTTCGTAATTTATTTGGAGCCAAATAGTGCAAATTCTTAAAACATTTTAATTTCCCGCTTAATAATTTATTTTTTTTTTGACAATCAAAAGTGAAACTTATATATTAACAAGGAAGGAGCTCGTCCAAGCACAAAGAGTGCAGAGGAGCTCCCAAATAATTATAAAAGAATAGTGTCAATCAAAAAATTAGTCAAATCCCAAACAAGCCAAATGACTTGACCACTACAAATGGAAACCAAAAACAAATACAACATTGTTAGTTTTTAGGCACCAAAGAGAGCACCGCTTTACTTTGTCCAACAACTGGTCAATGGAGCTACCCAAATTGTTACACAATCTTTGATTACGGTCATTTCAGATGATCCACGCACTAATCAACCACACAAGTTGCATAAAAGAGCATTTTGCTCGTCCTCTTAATAATATATTGAAATATTAAATCGTTTGTTTGTAAATAATGTGTTAAGAGTCCAACAACGAGATAAGATCTTAACATAAGTTTATAAATAAAAATAATTTTCATATTACAAGTCAGTTTTGTAAAGTTGAATTAGACTCAACCCAAATTTTAATATGATTTCATAGATTATCTAAGATGTCACTATATATTTGTACTATGAGTGTGTTAAGAGTTTTACCTTAGAATAAAGTCTGAACATGAATTTATAAATAGAAGCAATCTTAACTTTACATATTAGTTTTTGAAGATTGAGTTAACCCCAACTCAAATTCAAATAGAACGAAGGGAAAATATAAACTCAAAATTAATATGTCACTCCATAAATCAATTATTAGACTTCATGAATTCATTTTGAATAGAATGTTTGTTTTTACAGTGTCAGGTCTTCTATACCAATAATTAAAAGAAATCAAATTTTATTTGGGTAAGAAAAATAGTAAAGACGACATGAATTTTCCCTCTTTATAAAATATCATAAAATTTTACACAACAATTTTCTTTGGATGACAGTACCATAATTAATAGTTTAATTTTAATTTATTGTTGATATAAAAATTCACAAACTTTTTCTATAAAAAAAATATTATCTATAACTTTTAAAAAATCATTATCAAGGGAATAAAAAATTAAAATTAACAAAAATTAAAATTTCATTTATTTTGTTTTTGGAATAAAAAAAATTCATTTATTTGAATTCCCGTGTATATTAAAATTGTATGAAGATGATTAATTTATTGATGAAATGTTTGAATTATTGGAGCAATATATAGGGGAGGATTGTTTCCCAAATCTAGGGGAGTAGGGACTTATAGTGGGGTAGAGAAATGGGAGCGTGCAAAAAAAAAAAGAAAAGTTTTCTTTGATGTTAAGCTTTCTCTACAACACGAGCCTGCGTGTAAGTGTGACCATTCAATTCATTTAGGTACTGAAAGGCTCAACAAAGCATGTTTGATTAAAATGGAGTAGAACCAAACAAATATTGACCAAGTATAAAACGTTCTGCGTTTGATTTTCCATAAATAGAGAGGAAATAGTAGTAACGCACAAAAGATATTTGTCATTTTTTTATAAGACGTGCAAGGCGAGGGAAATCACCTATTCAAAATATAGATCACATGTCTTACTGATTTATGATTTTTGTATTTTTTTTAACAAAATGATTAGAACTTTGTGAGCATAAAACTAAAATCTACGAGGGCAAACAAATAGTTGAAGAATTTGCAATAACAAAGTTTAAAATGAAATCGAAAACGAAAAATATGAAACAAATAGTTGAAGAATTAGCAATATAAAGTTTAAAATGAAATCGAAAACAAAAAAAATATGAAACAAATAGTTGAAGAATTAGCAATATAAAGTTTAAAAAATATGAAACAAATGGTTGAAGAATTAGCAATATCAAGGTCTCATCTTAGCAATATGAAATCGAAAACAAAAAAAAATATGAAACAAATAGTTGAAGAATTAGCAATACAAAGTTTAAAATGAAATCGAAAACAAAAAATATGAAAGTGACAATAAAAAAAAAGAGTTTCTAGCAAAAGAGTTTTTGAGAAACACTTGAGAGTTTCTGAGAAACACTTGAGATTACTTATACTCCCTTCGAAACGATTCGAACCCAGAAGTGCCAATCTAGTACGGCGATTCACATAGGATTCATTTAAGTGAAACAAATCTACGGTTCAAATCAGCCTTACCAATCCATCCAATGGATCATAGCAAGACCTTCAGAGTATCCAAACGTCAGATTGAATCAGTGGCCACGATTAAACCTTGAAAAACAGTTCTAAACAAACCACTCAAAGGTCTAGGCACTCGAGGGCTTGAATAGCCTCTACACATGGCATCAAGGAAGCAAAGGTCATGTCCCCTTAGTATGATCCTCGAGGCACACACATTAAATGCTGAGAGGACAAATGACCAACTTTGACGAGGGAATCAAACGGTCTAATCACTAACTGTCCAATTGAGGCGAGCACATGCAAAAAACTCATCTCGAGTATTCCTCTAACTAACAGGGGTACCTCCGGAAATTGTTCTTTACGAGCATTTCCATTCCATCGGATCCAATGAGCACAATGCTGAAAGATTCTCATCTTCCAAAGAATCATACGAGCATTTGGCTCAACACTCTTTAACCCCTTACGGGCATAAGGTTTATCCAAACATGAACTACCTTGCTCAAAGTCATCACTCCTTTCCAAGAGTAATGACTTAGGGACTACTTTTTTGGACCAATAAAAAGCATAAAACCCATTTATGTGGGCCCAATCAAAACAAGCCCAATCTTACTCGCAACACACCCCTCCCCGCGAGGGGTGTGCTCGTAGTGTTCCCGGAGACCCGTTCAAACTTGAATTGTAATGTCTTTGTGAATCCCGCTCGACGGTTACGATTCCTACGAATCTGAAAATGTTGACCTTTGCATGTGCCCTACAACAACTCATGCGCCTCCAAACTATATAAAGGGGACTCCCAGTAGTCTTCAAGGTTATATTCTTTTCACTCTCCTAACCCCCTTTCTAAAACTCCATATTGACTTAATCGTCGGAGTGTCTGCCAACTGAGTTATACTTATGCGACAACTTAGTAGACCTTTCCTGATTTAATTTCTAGATTTATTTCAGCACAATAGACATGTCACAATTTATAAGTTAAAATACCAGTATAAAATTGCGTCTTCAAATAAAACTATATTATTTTATATACTTGGATAGCACGCAAATATTTAACGACTTGATTACAGAAAAATTAGACAAGTAACATCAAACGCAAATATTTTATTATTATCAACAATTCACCAAAAAAAAAGTGTAGTACCATCAATCGTGTATATATATATATATTTTTTTTCTTTCTATTTATATATAAAATAAATAAAATCATGTACAAAGACTAATTAGTTGATTTCTTTTTCCCAGAAAGGAACCTGAAGTGGCTACAAAAGTGAGGGTTATCTTTCTCTCTTTTTTTTCTTCAACAAAATGTTACATATAATGCAATCCAAAAGTGTTTTGGCTCCTTACTTTTGGCCACTTCTAATTGTTTACTCAACCAAATTAAATAAAGGTTGTCCCAAAGTATATAGTTGCACAAACTTGTGCTCATTTCATGGTGAAAATTATTAAGAAAAACAAATATTTTGCTTGTTGTGATTGAAGGTAGCAACTTCCGACCAAGGTGCCGTAATACCCGAACACGAAATAGAACCATTTGTATTATGGAATAATTGAGCTTCTAAGTAATTACAACCTTTACTATAAAATAAAATAAAAACTATTGATTAAATTTTTAATATAAAAGAAAAATAAATTTATCCACTCAATACAAACGTAAACTTATAAAGGCAGATCATGGATCCTATAATGGTTATGAAATTAGCATATAGTACGTTGCTTTTAAAGACGTGACAGAGAGCATTCACAAATCACAGAGAATGTGAAAATTATAGAGATAAAGGAATCAAAAAACTTAGCCTTATCTATTAGTTATAATACAATACAAGGTCTTGTTAGCATATCAACACTTTTTTGAAAAATATAGTACGTTGCTTTAAAAGAGTGACAATTATAGAGTTAAAGGATTGGATAAAACTTAGCCTTATCTGTTAGAGGATTGGATCTAAATTAGCTAGCCCTATCCATTATATTCAATATATTTTGTCATAATCGCTTTTCTTAACTTGAAATAATGATTACATTTGTCTTCAAAATCTAGGTTAACCCTTCGTTAAGAATGTCTTTGTTTTTTGAAAAGAAAATAATGTCTCAGTTGTTTAGTTAGTGGAAAACACATGAGATTAATGTTCATTATGATTAAGTTTTTTTTTACCAGCTCAATAATCACTGCCACGCAGACCTACCATCTATTTCTTTTGGCTTTTTTATCAAATCTTTTTGGACAATACTATGCTTTTATCTGAAATTTGGATAAAGATGCATATTATTTGATTATCACCCTTGCAATCTCCACTTTGTATGGTTTCTAGTATCACAAGTTAACATGTAAAGATGTCATTCTATTCATTTTTTATCCAATATGTTTAGAGGTTTAAAACACATTTTATAGTGAGGCCTTTTAAATTTACAAGTTAACATGTAAATATGTTACATTTCGTGGGTACATTATGTAAAGATGTCATTCTAAAATAAAAATAATTACACAAGATATATAAGAATAAAATAAAAAATAAAAACATGCTAAGTCTAAGTTTTGAACCTAAACCATCAGTATATAAGTCTCTCAATCATCTTGACTAACAATTATAGTTACATAGAAAACTATGTTTTTTCCATAAGCACGTACGACTCCTCGTAAAAAAGAAAGAGTATATCACTCATTTTGTCATCTCGAAACGGATTTCTCAATAGAACAATTTTTGTATGAACATAATTATTTGTGTACTTCATTTGGTCATACAAACAAACGCAAAAAAAAAAAAAAACCAATTTTTTAAGAGACCGTTTAATTATAAGATTGATATTCAACTTTGTGGTTCTCATATTAAAAAAAAGTTTAATTGCAGTTTTAGCCCCCTAACTTTTCCAAAGTTGTGATTTTGGCCCCTTAAAAAAAAAACTATAAAACCGCCCCCTAAGTTTTGCAAATGTAGCAGTTTTGGCCCCCCAAGGCAAAAAAACAAAAAAAAAACATGTGGCACCTCACTTAAGGTGTCACGTCAGCGTAGACCGAGTCAATATTAGCCTTGGGGGGCCAAAATAATAATTAAAAATATTTATATTTTAAATAATTATGTGTATTTAAAACAAATGAATATAAAGACTGCCTAAAAAAACTATATAAAGACATAAAGTAGTACAAAACATGTATGCATCCACGGGTTATTTTATTTCCATATGGTGGATTCAATATTCATTTTTCATTTTCTTTCATTCTCCCCTCACTATATATAACCTCATCACCCTCCTTCCTCTTGTCCTCAAATCAAATTCATCTCTTCA
>Ga0315915_1008268_pt1 | contig 12198 bp, 10 predicted proteins | sample MpolbnodulesMG_FD_207738 | JGI IMG/M metagenome (GOLD analysis project Ga0315915, IMG submission 207738) | Medicago polymorpha root nodule microbial communities from Los Angeles, California, United States - branched nodules | ecosystem: Host-associated > Plants > Roots > Nodule | place: USA... | reverse complement strand
ATATAAAACTATATTACAAGAGAAAGAGTGAAGTAACCACGATACGATCTCTATCTAGAAACGCTTCTCTCTACTTTCGCAGTCCTCTTCACCACCACAATTCTCCTTCCATCGCCTCGCTCTCCCGCAATTCCGACTATTCTCCTCCGACGAAAAACTGTCCTCTCCAGTTCTCTTTATAAAAAAATAACCTGCCCCCCTCGACATCAAAGACGTCGACAACAAAGGTTTCATAACTGAATTTATTATTTCTTACATACACTTATGAAACCCGAATCTGTTCATTTTTGTTTTGTTTTGTTTCAGATCTCAATGCAATGATGGTGAGGAAGTTATTGGGGTTACACAAGGAGACTGATGATGAGTTGTTGAATGAACCCCAGAAGGAACCTATTGATGATGTGGAAGTTGTGTGGGATGTGGAAGTTGTGCATGATGATGTGGATGGTACGAAATGGAAACGACCTCGGCCGAGTTAGGAACCTCTCCGTTTCTTACCTTCTCCATTTGTTCCATTACCAAATTTTTATTGTATAAATGTTCAATTAAGGTCTCAAATTCTATAAATGTGTGTATTTTTATCATTTATTTACCTTAAAACTATAGTAATATACATTTCCATTTTATGTAAGAAATAGAAAGGATCTCAACTCGTGTTGGTAGATAAAAAAACTCTACTACCAAGATGCTCTTGTTTCTTGTCACCATGTTTTGTAGTATATTATTATTTTCTTGAAATTCTGCAATATATCTTTTCAATGGAGGCTGGCTATTTAACATTGTGAAAGTATTCACATGTCATTGTTTGACAAACTTGATTGCAAAGTTATAAAGAACCTTATCTAAATTTCATCCTTTCACCAATACATTTCGTAAGTAGCAAGTTTATTTTCTTATCTTTTGCTGGTGTGGTGGTATTGTGACATAAAATGACAAGTAAACTCAAGTTTTTATTTTGAATGGCCTGATTCGGTGACTTACTAGTTTGTTAATTATATTGCAGGGTATTAATGGTGATTATTTCGGTGAAGTAGAATAAATAATCCGTAATGAAGAATCCACCCTTATGTTCCCGAAGTTGGTGGTTTGTTTCGTAGTTGAGTTTATTTGAATTTCAAGATGGGTTGGTAAATTAAGCTTGTTATATGATATGACAATGACTTAATGCGCATTCTAATCGATTATGCAGAATAGATTTTCTTATCCGTTCTTCAATCCCATTGGCTAATATTATGGACTAAATGTAATGATTGGGTCATGCACATCTTTTATGGGGATCATTATCATTAATGACTAGCATTTTTTTGTGTGAACAAAGTACTAACTAGGGGTCCAAATGATACATGTCCAGACCTACAAAGCTGATCTTGGATGAGGTATAATCCGAAATGAATTAAGAATAATGGTAGCAACATAGTTTAACTTATCAGGAAATTTAAAAATCCTCAATCACTTTGGATGTACACATTTGGGAAAAGTGATTTTCGTGTCATCAAGATACTCCCTCCGGTACTAAATATAAGAGAAGAATATTTTTTTAAGTTCAGTAAAGAATTAATGTATCTGAAAAGAGAATCTTCTCTTATATTTAGGACCAAAGGGAGTATTTACTTTCGAACAACTCAAGAGTTTTGTTGTCGAGCTGTGGACTTCAGAAATTATATTCATAGTTAAATGTTCCTTATTTTGATTCTTCTGTCAAAGTTTGTTATTAAAGTCATCCAATCCTTCTATTACTGTCAACTTGGTCCCTGTTTACTATCAATATGATTCTTAACATTACCATCGAAGAGTTACAAGCAGCTATTCCAGCTGCAAAATTATATTGCAAAAGATGACAAACTCAATTAATTGCTCATAACAGACACATTATAGTTAATATTTTACGTTCGTAACTGTTATGTCCTCTCTCCAGTGCTATATATAAGAGATAGTTAGGTCAACAAAAATTTATATATATGATTTAAAATTTGGACCAGATACGTCAACTTTTGTTAACTAATTTTATCTTATATATAAGACTAGATGAAGTATTTATTATTGTTATAGATTTTTTTTTTTATTCTTTTGTAATTCTAAATCTGCATTTAAAATACCTCAGGTTAAACTTGAAGAAACAATTAGTTACTAGCTGTTAGCAAACTATTTACCTTGTTGAACAATTGCTGAGCTGCCAGGGAAAGTTGGCATGTATTGCCCTGAAAAAAATTGTGATCAATTAACTTATTTTAAAGCATCGAATTTGTATTTATCCCTTCTTTTTAAGTTGTTTTTTTAGTAACTCTTCTTTCCTTTAAATTTTGAAATGTTTGCATAAGTTGGTCCAATTCTAACTTAATATAAACTTAAATTTAGTTTATAAAGATATTAATTTAGAGGTGTCACGTTATCATAAAGCTTAAGATAAACTCAAGTTTATTTTATAGATGGAGGGATGGACTTCCTAAAGAAAAAAGATGGCTGATGGATGAATTAGATAATAAATAGCAAATTAAAGTTTTTTTTTAATTCGTTTGGATATTTCATCACTGTTCCCAAAGCTCATCATATGAAACTTATTAATGGACAATATGATTTGGAGTCTGCATTATTCTTCCAAATATGAGTGAAGAAGAAATTATAATTCCTAACATCAAATAACCTAAACATAAAAACTAGTAATATAGATCCAATTTGCGAATAATGATTCAATTATTAGAGAGGAATCGATCAAGTCATAAATACATTTAAGAGTAAGCATAAACATTAATATTCATGAATAACTAAAATATATATAACGCCATGATCAAAAGATTACGGTTAATTACATACAATCTCATTAGAGATAGATAGCTACTCATGTCATGGTAGCTTTACAAAATTGAGAAAAAATGAGATGAAAAATGCTTCAAGGGTTGATTCCTTTAACCACTGCTTCTCCACCTTGTTTATGTTCTTTTTCAACTGAAATATTTTGCGAATGATGAGCTTTATATACATTGGCAAGGTAAGTGGAATTTCACTAAGCAAAATTGTGGTTCGCATAGCAAAATGTTGTTTCTTCACCACGAAGTAATTGACAAATGTACTCAAATGACATTGAAAATTGCTTTTCTGACATTGATAATTTCACAATGACAAAAGAAAATTACTCAAATGCTCCCAGCGGTAGTTAACTGCCGTTACGTGCGTTCTAGGATTTAAACTTTTTTTTTTATCATTCAACCTCTTTATCCATCATTCATTCAACCTCTTTTTTCATCATTCAACCTATTTTTTTCAACAGTCAACCTATTTTTTCTACATTTTTTCCCTATAAAAACCCTCACATTCTCTCCCCCTTACTCTCATTTCCTCTTCTTTCTTCTACAAAATGTTGGTTTGTCATCATTCGCCTTTCATTGAAATAGGCCTCTTTGAAAATTTGAAAATTTCAAGAGGTTTCTTTGAATTGGTTTTACCCCAGGATTTATGGTTATCGTTTGTGGTTTTTTTCCTTTGTTTTAACCCAAGCGATGGTTAAATGTATTATTAAACAACAAGAGTGCAAAGGTGAGGAACAACTTTGGGTCATCCTGGTGTTGTCTTGTATGAGTGAGTATCTTGAAGAAGAGTATCCAGAAGTTCTAGGTTCAATTTTGGGTGCTCTGAAGTCAATTGTTAATGTTATTGGTGTGACAAAGATGACTCCACTTATTAAGGAATAAACGACGAAGATGATATTTTTAATGTTATTGGTATGACGAAGATGACTCCACCTATTAAGGAATAAATGTACGACGAAGATGTTATTTTTAATGTTATTTGTACGACGAAGCAGATTTAGTTTTACCCCATTGTAAATGTATTATTATATTAATAAAATGTGATTTTATATCTATTACTTTGTTCTTTTATTTTAGTTTTTATTTGCATTTATTTTAAGATTGTATATGAAATAAAAAGAGGTTGAATGAATGATGGAAAAAGAGGTTGAATGATGGAAAAGAGGTTGAATCCCAGAATGCACGTAGCGGTAGTTAACTACCGCTGGACTCAGCGGCAGTTAACTGCTGCTGGCTTTGCCAACAGTAGTTAACTACCGTTGGGGGCTTTTAGATAATTTTAATGTGTCATTGTGAAGTTATGAATGTCATAAAAACAATTTTCTTACAATGACATTAAACCACTTTAATTGGCAAAGCAAAATTGCAGTTCACTTGGCAAATTGTACCCTATTTTTCTTCATAAATCTCTAACTTGCATGTTGCAAAGTCAACATTCAAGTTGCATAGCGAATTGATTGTGCCAAGTTTTCTTCAACTTTTGGTTCAAATGCCGTGATTGCTCCTCCTATGAGTTTTTTTTGTTGAAGTTGCTCCTCCTATGAGTGTTAACCTTTGTTTTATCCATCAATGCAAGAAAAGTTCCAAAGATCATCATTCTTATATTTCAAACCCGAATTACTAAATTCATACAATAACTGGAAAAGGTCTTTTTTTTTCCTATCAAATCAGGTCAATAAGTACCTATAAAACTATATTAAAAGTTAGATAAATTTGACGTTTATTAACTATGTGTCATTGATGTATTATTAGTAACTACTTCCTCCGATGTTAATGTAAGAAACAAAATAAGAAAAATTGGTAGTCTCAAATGTAATCAAAAGTATAATTAAATCATCCTATTAAATGCTACAATTCCAATTTTACCCTCATTAATTTATACATTCAAATTGTTTAACATTCCCATGTTAAGTTCAAAAGTCACATTCATGGCTTAATGTATAATTCTAACTTCTAAGACAAGGACAAAATTGAAAATGTATAATTTTATATCGTAATAGTTCATTCACTTTTTTAATATATGTTTTTTTTTTCCTTACATTAAAGACTAGAGGGAGTATTCAATTTTTGAGACTATTTTACCTATTGACAAATTTCAAGTGGCGACATGTTCAAGCACTATAGTTTTGAGGGGCTAAATGGTAATAATAAAAATTAAACACAACAGAGAAGCGAAACGAGGGAGATCAGATTGAAATCTGAAACCCTAGATTGAGAAAGAGTGAAGTGAAACAACCATGACACAATTTCTTCTGAGAAACGCTTCTCGCTACACTCGCAATCTTCTTCACCACTACCACTCTTCCACCACCGCACCCTTCGCCGCTTCATCTCTTTCCCGCTTCCGATTCTTCTCCTCTTCCGATGAAAACCCCTCTCCACCTCCCTCCACCAATGAAGAAAAACCCTCTAAACTTCCCTCCATCAAAAAAGACCCCGCCCCCCTCGAAGTCAAAGACGTCGGCAACAAAGGTTTCATACCTGAATCTATTAATTCTTATACACACAATGTGAATTATAAACCTGAATTTGTTAATTTTTGTTTTGTTTTATTTCAGAGTTCAAAGCGATGATTAACCAATACCTACACAAACACGACGAAACGGTGTTGCCGGCGATCATGGATGCGATTATGGTGAGGAGGTTATCGGGGTTACATGAAGAAACTGATGATGAGATTATGAATGAACTCCAGATGGCACCTATTGACGATGTGGATGATATGGATTTTGAAAATGATTTTGAAGAGACACATGAAACTGATAATGAGATTGATGATTTGTATAATGCTAGAGATCATGTTATGAAGAAAATGGTTAAAGATGACTATTTTAATATGGATGATAAGAAATGGGCTGATATTGTTGAAGATGGTGTTAAGCATGGCTTTATGACAGAGACTAAGGAGTGTGAGGCTATTCTTGAAGATATGCTTAGCTGGGATAAACTTCTCCCGGGTATGTGACACACCATTTTTCATAGATTTATATCATGTTATATTGGTTACTTTGTTATTTGTATATATATGTGAAAATTTGGTTTTGGTTGGTTCTGTTGATTGTGGAAGCAAATTGTGGAAGCAAAATAAATAATTTTAGGGAAATATAGGGTGCATTTGGGTATATTAGGTTAATTAATTGCTTATTGAGTAACATAGAAAATGTGCTTAAACTGTCTTCTTATAAGTTATAAGTTATTAGCTGTTTTCATTAGCTATTTTTGGGAGATTATTGAAACATCATAAGATATTTTTGTAACTTATAAGCTCTCCTCAAATGCTTGCATAAGTGCTTATGTCATGAAATAAACTCAACTAAGGCTTCGTGTTAGAGATTAGGACCATAATTTGTTTGGGAGTTTGGAGGGGAGGGCTTTTGGGTGTAGGAAATACAGGGGAAAATGAAGAAATCTTTCACATTTTCTTAAAGAGTATTTTTTTTACATAATAATAAATCAATGCTTATGAATAATATATTTTTTATTTTAACATAGATTGAATTTGAAAAATTCATATACTCCAAAATCCTTCTCCAATACAATTTTTGAGTTCCCTCAAATTAGGAGGATTTTATATAATGAAGAAAAATGAGCCCCCCAAAGTTCTCTATTTCTTCCACTTGCTCCTTCCCTTTTTCCGAAGCCCCTCCCTTCCCCTCCAAACGCGCAAACAAAGGCTAAAGCTCTTCCAAACGCACTCGTTATCTCCATGGTTGGTTGTCATCCATTGATATGCTATTGCTACATAGCATATTAAGTTTGTGTTATTTGATTATTATCGATTGATATCCTGTGGTGTGGTGCAGTGTTGAAGGAATTAGTCAGTATAGGATAGAGGAGAATATGAGGGAATGTGTGTTTTGCTTTTAATCTACTTGTAGGGAATACTCATTTTTTAAAGAACTCTCCTAGTTATGAATCGACTATCAATCTTGTTCTTTAGGAATCTGTCCAATTTCAATGTGCAAGGCTGTTGTAAGGGTTTGATACATGTGCTTGGCATTTATTGCATGTTCTGGCCTCACCATAGAATTTGTGTTGAAATGATATGATGTTTGAATTGAAATGTAGTCATGACCTTGCAGTTTGAGTACTCTTTTTGATTATTTTCTCTGCTTTGATATCTATCTAGATGACATAAAACAGAAGGTGGAAACAAAATATAATGAGCTAGGGGACATGTGTGAAAGAGGGGAACTTGAACCTGAAGCTGCTTATGAACAGTATAAGAAGTTTGAGGATGAGCTTGTGATGGAATATATGCAGACGGCGGAAAAAGAAGTGGCCATGCAGTCTGTTGATACTTCCGTGCCAGACAAGAAAAAGGATTCCGATGATCCGCCTGGTGAAGGCCCAATTCTCCGGTGGGTAACTCGGGTAGTATTTGCTCCTGGTGGTGATGCATGGCATCCCAAAAACAGGAAAGTTAAACTATCTGTAACCGTAAAGGAGCTTGGACTTTCAAAATACCAATTTCGCCGTCTCAGAGAATTGGTTGGAAAACGTTATCATCCAGGGAGAGATGAGCTTACAATTACTAGTGAGAGGTAAAATGCTATATAAGCAAAAGTTGATTTGTGCATTATTCACTTTTATAAAACTTGTGTATTTAAATTTTCTTTTCCATATTTGAAGATTTGAGCATCGTGAAGAAAACCGAAAGGACTGCTTGAGGACTCTTCTCTCACTCATTGAGGAAGCCGGAAAAGCTAATAAACTAGTAGACGATGCCCGGACTTCGTATGTGAAAGAGAGGCTCAAAGGCAATCCAGCTTTCATGGCGAGGCTGCATGCTAAGTCCATGAAATTGCGAGAATCCAATCAAACTCCTGCTTGACGTTTTCAGGTTTAACGCGGGAATTTTGGAACATTTCAACGGTCAAAATTCATTATTGCTCCTGGATTTTTGTTTCTATGATTTATATCTTTATCTTTTTAGTTGCAATCTGGGTCCTAGTTTCAGAAACACCTCTACATACTGGGATAAGGTAGCAGAGATCTGATCCTCACCCCGTAAATGACAGGAGACTCACAAGGGACAATCTTTATTCATATCTTTCATATTTAGTGCTTAGCATTGCTCATGTTGTTTTTACCTGTAGCCCGTGGTTTATGCTGGCTGATTCTTAGACATGCTGGCTGACTTGTCTTTTTCACCAATAATATCATTTAGTGTACATAAGTGATGGTCCCTGCAATGCTGATTACTGACAGTTAAAAGATCATTAATCCTTGAGCACTTGCTTGGTTGATCAGTTTTTTTAACTGAACATTGATTACTTTATGGGTAGCGAGAAAAGGGGGTAATTTGTACTAACAGTGTTAATTGCAGCTCTTGTTTTTTCAACATAGAAGTTTAATTATGTATATGTTGAGTGTCTATCAACCTATCCAAATTTGAATTTTGTAATTGGAGAGCGAAGAATTAACTGCTTGTAATAATTTGTAGGGTTTGCTAACAAGTGTCCTTAGAAAATAATTTATAAGTTTAATGAAGAAAAAGTAACTTTTTAAAGTTTGAATGTGTTGAATACATTTTTAAATTAAAGTTCTTTCTTTAGACTTTTTAACAAGTGTCTTTAGGGGCACATGTTAGCATTTCTCTAATTTATAAGGTCACTTTTATAAAGAATGGATGAGTCTTTCTTCTGGACTTTTCTTTAATGGGAATGACCAACATTGATCTGGTCCTTTGGAGAAAATTAATGGCGAAGAGTTTGAGATCAACCTGGTCTTTTTGGAATATCAAACAAACAAAATTTGCTTGCTATATTAAAGGGAAATGATGTTTGGTGCAAATTGACATTTCACGCCAAAGAGTGAAGGCTAAAAATTTCAAAATCACCTGTGATGTCACCCACCTCCCCATGATTCTACCAACAGCGGAAATTTCACTCCGACCTTTCAATACAACATAAGCATGTCATCCCTCGTCGATTTTTGTGAGTTTAGAAATTGCACCAAATAGCACTTCTGTTTATTAAATGTTCGTTTGATGATAATAAAATGCGATAACACACTTTCAGAAAAACTTGGTACTGAGTAATTAAAAAAACATTTTTGGAAGCTTTCCATGCAAATCTTAAAACAGTATCTACTGCATAATCAAACATTGTGTGCGTGTTAACTTCCTCAACCAGGATTTTGCTTATGTCTCATCATCTTAACCGGCACAAAACATTATATATGGGTAGCATAGCAGAAGCAGTAAAATGGGGCGCAAACTATCCCTTGAAGACAGATGAAGGTTTACAGTTTTCAACAGGAAGAAACATGACTTAGTGAGAGCAATAATTGCCAAGTCTTGTACCTGTTACTGCTCTAATCAAATCGTGATTATGATTAGAAATGATTTTCAATGTAACGAAAGTAGCAGTACACCAACATTCTCTTTTCCTAAGTGAAGATAAGAACTGTACTTAGTATACAAACACATTTTGAGACAAAAAGTTCCTGTTTCTCGTTTATTAAAGTGGAGTTCAATTGTGCACGAAATTTCATTACTTGCTAAGCAAGATTGTCCCAATGAAGGAATCCACCATGTCCCCTAGCATTTGTGAACGTGTAAGTGGCACCTGAAACTGTTCAATGAAATGCATTAGTCTCATCAGATTGCAAAGACATAAAAATCTAACCAAACCTTTCCATGAAAAACCATAAAGGAGAAACAATAGGGTATTAGAGTATATACCTTCATAGCCTTCGAGAACAGGATCATCTGATAGCAAAAGTGGGGTATCTAGGTCAATGAACCTACAAAAGAGCTTGCAATATTTAAACAAAATAATAAAATAGAAATTGGACAATACCTAACCTAAGGAAAACAATATGAAGCAGCATAAACTGGGAAAAAGGCTCAAACATTTAAAATAAAATACAACACTTACTTGAAACATCCAAGGCCAGCAGCAAGGTGACCAGCAAACCCCATAGCAAGTCTTGTCTCAACCATACCACCAATCATCAAATCCAAACCTGCTGCTCTTGCTTTTTCGATGATATCCAATGCACCTAAAACTCCAACTTTTGCAAGCTTAATGTTAATGACATCTACAAGATTCCCTTCCACAATCCTGTAAACATCAACTAAACTTCTACAGCTCTCATCAGCTGCAACAGATACTCCATACCTTTCTCTTGCTATGTTACTCACATATCCAAGACCATCCCAATCATCTCTATGAACTGGTTGCTCGAATAGAACAGGGGTCAAACCCAATTCTGTAATACAAAACAAACTAAGTTCCTAACCGAATTGCCAAAAATAATGCAATTAAGGTGCATGTGTGTATTTTGTAATGCAGCAACGACAATAATTTTGATCATATATGGAGAAAAATAGTTCAATTATCTAGGTTTTAACCATGTAATTTCTCAAGGACTTCCACTGCCTCGTTAGAGTTATAGCCTTCGTTAGCATCTAGAATAAACTGACACTCGGGGTGGGCGACGCGTATAGCTTGAAGCACTTCTATATCTGCATTGAGATTCTTGCCCACCTTCAGTTTTAAAGTTTTAAATCCTTGTTTATAGTACTTATAAGCCAATTCAGCTGCTTCAGCTGAAGAAACAATAGGGATCTGCAAATATAATTAGTTGGCTTAAATTTGTTTTTTCACTTACTTTAGTAAAATTATATTCATCATAAGCATTTCTCTGAGATTGTATAAGATCTTAACTGTTATATCAGTGGTTATGGTATTTGAAGCACCGCCAAAAAGCCTCCACAATGGCACACGAATACTACTTGCGACAGCATCGATTACTGCCATCTCCACTCCAGCCCTAACCTTCAATGTTGAAAAAAATAGACTGAAGTGAAATTTCCATAAAAACAAACATCATATTTCAGAAATATGTAATCACATGGAAACCAGTTCGACATCATCTAAAATTGAAACTGCTCAGAAACAATTTGAACAAAATAAGTTAGAAAAATAAAATCATACTTGTTCCTTACAGTTGAGCTTATCAATTATATTCCTTTTTGTAATCCATTTACTATGAGCAAACATAATCTTCTTTGCTAATTTAGAAAGACATTTTGTACACATACAAAATTGGGAAAAGGAAGAACTAATTGATTGAGGTGGAATTTCATGGGTCATTCATGTAGTAACTTTATTCTCAACACTATCATAATCATTGGCCCAGTTGTGGTCCCTCAGACCAACCCTGAATAGAGAGCACCATCATTACAATTCACAAAGAGAGAGAGCATTAACAAAAACTTTTTCCTTCTTCTATCTGAATTGTCATCTTGATCTTGATTCCAGAAACAGATAAATTTAACAACTTTCAATAAAAAAAATCAGAGTTTCTCAAAATCAAGCAGAGAAAATAACCAAAGTACTGAGCCCTGATCAGGAGGAAAAGTCAAGCAATATTACTAAATAAAATGCTATTTAATATTGAAAATTATCTCAAAATTTGCAACTAACTATCCTTTAATGTTTATAGTTACCACAAAAGAAAATTACAGTTACATCTGTTATTCAAAATCAAGTAATTTGTATAATAAAAGGCCTTTCAAAAGTAAATTGATACTAAAGGGTTGACTAAGATCAAATTGAGAATAAAACTCACTGAAGCAAATTGATGTCCTGGAAGAATATCACCAATCCTTGTCAACATAGAACCCAATGTTAATGCAGGACACTCCAACAAGAACTCACATGCCTCAGAAGCTTTAATCATAGCTGTGTGTTGATCCTCAGCAGTAACAAAAGGTAAAATTGGTGTTTCACCCCACCCTACGGCACCGTTACTCAATTCAACTCTAATTGCAACATTTTCTACCTTGTCCAATTTTGAAGAAGCAATAGTAAAAGGCGCAATTAAGGGCACATTTAATGGCCTATTTTCTGCTCTATGAACATCAACAGTGAAGGTTTCTAACAAAGTTTTGAAACCATATGCAATTGGTTTTGCTGTTGATGTAGTAGAAGAAGCCATGATAGTGGAAAAATGAGTATATTTTTTGGTAAAACGGTTTGTGAAGGTGATGGAATTTGAGTTTTTTGAATTGTTGGTGAAAAGGGTATGAGGAGAACAGAGAGAACTGTATGATAATGATGATTTCATTTTCAATTGTAATTGCAATTTCAACCCAGATGAATCCATTGAAACTTTGTGTATAGTTAATTTTTTGATCAATGATTTGTGAAGTATTCTATGTTAACATAACACCTGCCATTATTTTCCCTCAAAAAAAAAAATAACAACTGCCATTATTTAATTGCTTTTATCTATGACTAGACTCTAACCCGAGCGATGCACGGATTTATTAGAGTTTCATGTATAGGTATCAAATTGATTATATTATTAGAAACATTTAATGAAATACAATAGTGTTTTAAAAAACTAAATCGATTCATTAACTAACTATATGATGTAT
>Ga0315915_1008264_pt1 | contig 12203 bp, 4 predicted proteins | sample MpolbnodulesMG_FD_207738 | JGI IMG/M metagenome (GOLD analysis project Ga0315915, IMG submission 207738) | Medicago polymorpha root nodule microbial communities from Los Angeles, California, United States - branched nodules | ecosystem: Host-associated > Plants > Roots > Nodule | place: USA... | reverse complement strand
TGTGAGTTCTATTTTATGTGGGACCCCCACACTCTATTTTTTCAATTCACACAACATTAGATCAAGTATAATTACTTGGTGTTTAATCTTCCAATTTATTTTCCAACATCACACTAATGTTCCAACAGGTTGTCATTAATATGATGTAGAAAGACCGTGACTCTCTTATCTTTGAGCAAGAGTACTCAAATATGGGAAATACTCTTTGGTCCAAAGTTATTAATAAAGTGGAAGATTTCCATAATTCTTTGAATTCATACAACATGATAAAAATGATCAAAAACTACCGCAATATCGTTGTGGACACGACTTAGGTGTCAAAGATATAATTTTTGAGACCGACTCCCTTGCTCTTTTTCATATGGTCATCAAATGTCATACTACCTACACACATTTAATTATGCTCTACAATGAAATTGTCTCTCTGCTTGATAATATAGATTGGACGAGTTCAATTTACATGCTTGCTCATTGTGGACATTCTGCTTTTTTTTTTTTCCCTTCATAATATTGTAGTTGATCATGCACATATTTGCAAACTTTTATATTATGTGTTGCTAGCCGGTGGTATTTCGCCTCAACAGTTGAGTTAATAATAAATGAGCCTCTTTTATTAAAAAAATAATAATAAATGTTTCCGTCAACAAAGAATAATAAAGATGTTTACAATATTTTTTAACCAACACATTTTAGGTACGTCGTTTTTTTTATGCAACATGAATATTTTTTTATTACTAACACGGTTGCTACGTTGTTTTTCTTTATTCAACATGATTATTTTTAATTTTCAAACTATCGTTGTTTTTGAAAATATTGATTTTTTCCCTATCATTTCACATGTACTATATATAAAACACCGCATAAAGTCAACTAAAAAATTTAATAGTGTCTACTTGAACTCGACTCCTCTATGAGTTGTATTTCTTTTTTATTGTTGACCCCTTTAAAGTTGTAGCAATCATTTTTTTGTAAGTTGTAATCTTATTTTGAAAGTATAGTTGTTTTTAAAAATATTAATTTGTGTAAAAAAAATATTAATTCGTTTCGTATCATTTAACAGTGTCCACTTGACCCCTATTTAAAAATCTTCAGCAGATAGACGGAATTTACGTTTTAGTTTTGTGTATGTCTACCATAGAATTTGCCTTATTATATATAGTGTTGAATTATTGATAATAATTAATAACTCGTGGACTTAAGATTCTTTTCGTACAGCCTATCCAAAAATAAACTTTCGATACAAATGTTTATTTTTGGTATAACATGGACTTCGGATTTAATTATTCATAATATAAAAACACTACGTATAAATCACCCAAAAATAAAATAAAAAGACTACATATAAAAACAAACAAAAAAAGACTAAATATTTTGATAATTTAAATAATTCTCGTACAAAAACCTCAAATTTTCTAAAAGTCACACATTACCATAAGTGCGGTTTAGATTTGTATATTTCATGTGGATTCAATTACAAGAAGAAGGAAAGAAAAAAAAAAAAGCTTACATTTGTTATTTTTGGAAACAAATAGAGCATATGCTCAAAAGAAAAAATTAAGCAACAAATCATTCTATGGGTGTGGTGGAAAATGGAAAATTACCAACAAGACCATGGTCTCGTGATGGTTATGTGTCCGAGATAGATAGTGGGAGATTTAGTCCGAGATAGTAACAACGTACCGGAGATTGACGATTTTTTTGCTGCGATTTAGTTCGATTTTAAGCATAAAAGTCATTTTAACTGCGAGATAAAAAAAGTATTTAGTTCGGTTTGATTCAATTGACTTTAAAAAAATCATTCGAACCAAATCAAACCAAACTAATGTGGTTTGGATTGATTCCGTTTGTGCGATTTTGTGAGACAATGCAATTTTTTGTTTCCAATATTAAAATAAGTTAACAAAGATAAAACACAACATAATTACAACAATGTTTTATATTTTAACCAACATAGACTAAATTAAAAATGTGAACAAAAAGTAATCATATTGTGTAAGAAATATAAAAGATTAAAATTTTATCATTTTCAAAAAGTTCAAATAGCACATTGTTACATTTTTGAAATAAAAGCAAAGAAGAAACTTAACAAAAGAAAAATTATGTCATTTTATATAAGTTTATATTGAGTTTCCATGAGTATTGATTTATATTACATAAGTTTAATTTATAATTTTCTTACGTTGTTATTTAGTTTGGTTCGGTTGATTAAATAAAAACCACAAATTAAAATAAATCATAGGGTTGAGTAAATAAAATGATTTAAATACATCCAAACTAAATACGATTTTTTTGTAGTTTTAGTTCAGATTGATTTAATTTACTATTTTTCCATTAAACTGTTTCGATTTTGAACATTTGTAACACTAACGGACATCATAATAGGTGTTGTTTGTGGTGGTTTGCAGGTTCCCAAGAATTAACGAATTTGTGGGCAAACTTCACTGAACCGGTACTTCAAAGCACGGACCGGTTGATAGGTGATCTTTTTTCTCTCTAGCCAAACCTTTTCTCTGAACTCTCTCTAACTTATCCTCAACAACCACTGCTACACCCCCCCCCCCCATATCCAAACTCTTTCTTTCCCGATGTAGCATCCAACGGCGGTGGTGCGATGAGTTTTATCCTCCGCACCACCATAGACTCTCTCTGCCCTCTCCGGCTGTCCTCCGTTCCAGCTTGTTCCAGATCTGGCTTTGCAGGTTCCTTTTGGTTTGGGTGGTGCTTCGTCAATACCTATCCTCTTCATTCCTCTGCCATTTGTGGGATCTTGTTTTGGTTAAGGGGATCCAGTTTCGACTGGTGGATGGCTCTCGATCTGGTTTTCCCTTGATCACGTCAGAGGGCTTCTCAACATCGGTGGGTTGGGGGTTGTATTTGTGTGTTTGCGATTTTTTGGTTGTGCGTCGTCGGATTTTTGATGTCGGCAAGTTGCTTGTTCACGTGGTATCCGACGGGTTTGTTTTGGCTTTTGTTGTTTGTTCGCTTTTCTGTGTTGTTGTTTCGTTGAGGTGGCGGTGGCTCTGTGTTGCTATGTTGCTGCTGTTCCTTTTGTTTTGTTTGTTTATAGGAAGATGAAGCTGGTGGAGGTTTGATCCGGATCTTGGTTTGTTGTTAATCTTCAATCTGGATTTTCTAGATTTAAGATTTGGTTACATAAAATTTTGTTCATCTGTGTGGATTTGATTCAACAGATGTTGCTCGAAAGAGTTTGGTACGTAGTCGCTCCGTGTTGGCGGTAGTAGTCATTAATCGTACCTTCAGAACTATTTCATATGTCACGGTTGTGCCATAGGTGGACTGTATCCGTCGTTTATTCATTGATTTGGACTTCGACTGGATTGTTTTAGCCCAAAAGGGCGCTTTGGCTTGCTGATGTTTTAAGGGAGCTGTTGGACCTTGGATCGTTTCTGTGTTGGCAGACGATTCATACGCCTACCTTGATACTCTAAGCATTCATTCTGCGTTTTTTTGCAGTTCGGTTTCATATCCATACTTGGGTTTGCTGGGTTGTCTGTAGTAGTGTTGTTTAGAGTTGTTTTCTTTACCACCTGTGTATTGATTGTTGTATCACCCGTCAGAGTTTGTATCCGTGGTTATCTGGGTCAGCTTCATGTCCCCCAGTCTTGTACTTCCTTTATATTTTAATTCAATTTCTATTTGCTTAAAAAAAAAAAAAAAAGGACATAATAATAAAGTTGGCCAGCTCAGTTATTACAAATTTACGCCCTGACTATGCGACAAAAACATAGATAATTCTACGACGGTCCACTATCGTAATTGAATAATGTAAAAGAAGGTATTTTTCGTGAAAATTAGTTTTGCTGGAATTAGCATTTTCCTATAGCATATAGACATATAGTATATATTAAGAGTTTTTTTTTTTTTAATAAACTCAAGTAGAGTTGATCCTGCGAAGTACAAACATGTGAATCTCAATATACAATAAGGAAGGAGACCAAAAAAAAACAGAATGGATAACCTGCCGAGCTAAGATTTTAATTATTGCAAGTTGCAAGCAACCCATTCGTTCACATTTGTTTCATACTAAATGTTTGTTTCTCCGACAACACCGCTCTTTGCAAATCTTCCATTTTCACATCACCGCCGCAAAACACCATCCTAGTTCCACCGTCCACCGCCGCATTCTTCACACTCCTCCATTCACACAAGTTCCCATTCACAACCTCACATACAACAAGTTCATCCAACACCAACGTGTTACGCAAGTAAACCAAATTCCCAACCCAAATTGCTTCAACTGAACCAAACTCTGAATCACCTTTCAACTTCTCCACCATCTCCTTCGGCATGGACCCTATTTCTTCCATTCCCGACCCTATTTCCTCCTTAACTGCCCACAGCTTTACTTCTCTCACGTTCCCCGCTTCACCGACTAATCCGGCCACCGTCAATTTCTCTGACAAAGTTCCGGTGACGGTGTAAAATACGCTTTCATCGGGACGTAGATCGTAAGGTCCTTCCCATTTCATTGCGATGGTGTTGAACGTGTATGTCACACCTGAATTCTTCTCCGTCACTAGCATGGTTTCTCCGACAACCGCAACCGATAGCCACGAGGATGCCGATGATGTCTTCAGTATCATTGGCATAGACTGGCAGGTGATCCAGCCACGGCTCTCCATGTCGTACATCTCCACTGCAAGTGGATCATCTTCAAAATCACACGCGCCACCAGCAACCACCACATGATTTCCAACGCGCGCTACTATTGGATCAGTGCGCCACACGCGCGGTGAAACTGCTTTATGCCACTCAAGATGAAGCGCGTCGAGTGAGAAAGCAAACTCCGATGGGGATAAAGTGTATAGCAGAGTTGAATGAGAAGATCGAACGGCGGAGATTTCGTGAGTTTTGTTGATCAACGGTTGGTGTTTAGTTATCTTAAGCCACGCATGAGAGCGAGGGTCATAAGCATGAGCGGTGGTCACGCGTGATGTTTGAGGGAGAACTATGAGCCATGGTTTGATTTGTCTTACGTGAGTAAGTGAAGAGAAAACTGTTTTGTTCCAAGATTTTGAAACGTGACAAGATGGAAAAAGTTCAATTAGTGGCACGAACGAGAAAATTGTTTCTAAAACATCACCATGGATGGGTGCTTCTTCTTGTTTGGGTTCTCTTTTTATGGCAACCATGTTGAAGGAAATGAAATGAATGTTTAAGTGCTTTTCTTTGTTTTGGGTGGTAGTGGAGTTTAGAGTGGGGAGGGAAAGTGTTTGTGATTATAAGAGATTTATATAGAAATGGCCAAATGGGAAAAGGAGAATAGTTGTAATCTAAATCTAATGAGTGTGAATTGTTGACCTATCGTAACGTTTCACCCTATTGTTCGTACGGTATTAAACTTTCTCCTTATGGTCAATACAAAAAGACACAACTTTTCGAATCTTTCAATGCTGGATTAATTACCCTCAATGCAATCGATCCCAAAACAAAGCTGTTTATGTACTTAAAATGGACTAGTAATTTACAAATGGGTTTAGCCAGAAACCACTCATGAAGGTGTCTTTTAACAATTCACACTTTAAAGTGTGATTTTCATTTTTTAATTATAACTTTGCTAAAAGACACCTTCATAAAAATTAGTTGGTATCTTTTAAAAAATGCTCATAGAATAAATTGTTAAAAGACACCTTCATAAAAGATGTCTTCTAGCAAAACCCTTTACAAATTATTTTTAATAGCGATTTGTAATTAACAATAATATCTGAGTTTTAAAAAAATATGATTTTCATAGATACTTATGGAACTGTTTGGCCACATCATTTCACAGGTTAAGAAATCATGTTTAGATGGCTAAACAGTTAAAACTTAGTTGGATGATAGTATGAAAATAGTTTTGCTTCTATTCCTTTTTATAATAAAAAATACTTTTACATTTGGATTTGATTTATATAAATTAATATTCCCTAATGTCTTAATTACAAACAACTTTTATTTTTTGATTTGATTAAATAAAAAATATTTTTTAAACTTTTTTATGATGAATCGAAATTTACCTATTTAAAGTGAATAAGTCGAGTGTCCACGATTCAAACTTCAACTCCTACATATACTCCTCCCAATCTTTATTATAAGAAGAAAAAGCAAAAAAAAACAAAAAAAAACCAATTTGTGCTCTAAAGCACAAGTTAAGGGTGCAGGTCTCCTACGGTAGGGAACATTAAAAATACTGATTTTTTTTTGTATAACAAAAATAACATTTGTCACCGTTAGATTGATGAAGAAGATTGATCTTACTATAATCCCTCTGCACTAGAATTTTTTTTCACACTTTCTATAATCTCCAAACTAAAACAACGCGGAAGAAAAAACGCATATTCTTCTTCTTTCGATTCTGACCTCTCTTCTGCCGCCGGAAACATTATCTGTCCAGTCCTCTGTCACTTTCTTCCACCTCAACCTCCCTTTCGCTTTCCCTTACCTTCGTCCCCACCACCGTGTTTTCCATCCTTGTCCTCAAATCTCACCCTCACCTCCGCCGCTCGCTCCCCCGTCCACAACCACCATCGTCCTCCTCAACCCCGTCGAAATATGAGGAAATCCGCCGTCCCGTCCAAATCTCAGATCCGCCGTTGTAATATTTCTTTGATTTGGGTAGATCTAAGAGAGAGGTGGAGGAAAGCTAAGACGGCGGCGGCGACAAACAACGACAACACCTTACACATATCTTTCTCTACCTGTCATCTCTTTGGTTTAAGTTTTGACTGCAGTACTGTAGCAACTGCGTTGTTGCTCTTCTCACTGTAACAATTAACCTTAAGCTTTATAGTGCTTCCATCCCCAATAATTTATTTATTTTTTCTATTCTGAACAAAAATCTGTAACTTTACATTTGAGAGGTTGTTACTGTTGGTGGTGGTGGTGGGAGTAAACCGACATGGAGGGAGAGAGAAGGATGATAGAACATGGTGTAAAATGGATAACAACTTAGTTTTAGAAATGAGACATTCAATATCTTAAAGAGTTAAAAACTTCTTTTTTTTAATACAAAACTTATGTTTTGATTCTTTTTAACTTATATTTTTGGGACACAAGTTAGCATGACCTTTTTTTTTTACAAATATACATTATAAAAAATTAGCGCCAAACAAAGGTTATACTGTCAATGGCGCCTATCACATATTTGCAGAAAGGGATATGACTCTTTTTTTTCTCGGCGGTTACACAAAAGATAATTTGGTTCAAGAGGGATTAATTCAACAAAATTCTAATCTCGGAGTGAGTGGTTGCAGATCAATGGAAAATATTCGTCGTTTGTTTGTGGGATGTGATTTCTTTGGTTCTATTTGGGAGTTGGTCAGACAATGGATATGTGTTCATTATGTGAATCTTTTACATTTGACTAATCAACTACTTCATTTTATTAATCTTAGAGGCTTCTTCAAAAATATTAGGTCTCTATTACAAGTGATTTGGCCAACTTGTGTATGAGTAATTTGGAAGGAACAAAATTATCGCTTCTTTCGGCATATGGAATAAATAATACAACATTTATTTGATAAAATAAAGTTGCTATCTTATTCATGGTTGAAAGAAAAAAAAACTTAACTACAATTTTTTATCTTCATCATTGACGGTTGAATCATTTTATGTTTTTTTTTGTTACATCCTTTTATGATTGTTTCTTAACTACATCTTTCTTGTGGCAATGATGTGGCATTATTTTGTATTTGATTTTGTGAACTTTTAAATTCTACATGCGCACTCCTTGTAATCTTTCATTTGGTTAATATATTTCATTTTTGTTTGTCCAAAAATAAAAGAAAATTCTTAAAAGTTTCCATTGCAAATTGTAAAAATCGAACAAAATGTCAAATAAATATGAATTATATCTTTTTTAAAGGAGAATTATTTCTTCTTAAAATGGGTAAGATACCTTTTAAGAAATTTGTTCGGCTCTTTTCAGAATATTTATTTTTAAGAAAAATGCCAAATAAATATGAATTATTTCATGAGTAATTGAGTATATCTCTCAAAATAAAAGTGTACATGAAAAAGAGAGGTTCTAAATCCTTTTGCTCCCTAGCTCACTTGTGGAGTACAATGTGTTGCAGGTGGATTTGGGGTCCCGCTCATGACTTAACGTACACTTTACTTACTCTCAAGTCTACTATATAGTGAGATTGATTCCGTCTAGTTTTGAAATTCTGGAATTCAATTCTAACTTGATTTCCACACAAAAACAATATGTCACATTTTATCATGACTAGGGATCTAAATAGTCACTTCAGGTACATTCATTAGCTAACTAAAATATGCCAATAATTTGTCAAAACACCATTTGCTCAAAGGGTTTCAAACCATTATAAACTAGAAAGAATAAATCGTTAACCAAAAATAAACAAATTTAACAAACACTGTGCCAACAAAGTATTGTGTTACATAGTGGCTGGTTATACAAGGTAGAAACTCCTTCGCCGGCGTTTCCTGAAGGCCTGGTGTCTGGCGGTTATGCAGTTGTTTCGGTTCCTTTTCTTTGAGGTGGTGGGTTTTGCTCCTTGGCCGGCTGGGTTAAGGTTGTTATTGTTCTCCACCGTGTCGGAAGGGTTGATGTTGTTTGGTTTTTTGGCTTTTGTGTTCGTCGTTGGTGTTATGGGTCGCCGGTGGTGTGCTTGTTTTGACGGTTCTTCGTTGTTATTCATCAAGGGCTAAGGTAGTTTGGTTTGTGTGTTTTTTCTACTGTTTTATTTCGGAGATGGGGTGGCTGATGATTATGACCTGTGGTGGTTAAGTTTCAAAAATCCGAAAGGGTCTGATTTGTTAACCCGATAGGGTCTGTGGTTCGATTAACCCGAAAGGGTTTGGTTTTTAACGTATTGAACTCATCCTTCGATCTGAGTTCTTACCGTCTGTTGGAAACCATTGTGTTTGGTTGTATGTCCTTTGATTCTCTGATGTTTCCAAGACTCTTGAGTTCTGCAGGTTTCAAGGAGTTATGGATGCCTATACTTTGGTACTTGCTCGAAAGAACTTTTACGCTTGCCGCTTGTTCAGGGAGATGTTGACACTTGGATTCGTTACCGTGCTGGCGGTCGACCCATTCGCCATTTTTAAATCCTAACTGTTTTTGCAAGAGTTCATTTTTCATATTTTTTTTTGTAGCCTGGTTTCGTGCCCGTACGCAGGTTCGCTAGATTGCGCCTGTGACTAGTAAATATTTATTAAAATAGAATAGAACTGGTCCATTTGATATAGTTTATCACGATGTATTCTAATATGGATTGTACCTGGGGTCTCATGCATGCCCCCAGTCTTTTCATTTTGCTTAAAAAAAAATTAGATACCATAGAATTGTCATGGTAAAGAAAAAAAACAAAAAAAGTTAATCATTGCCACAAAAATTAAAGATTAATGTGAATATTCGAGTCATTAGTAGTGGAAGACAAGTATGATGACTATGAAATCATTGATGGACCTACCTATATCACTTCTCACCAACAACATAGTCTTGCATTTTTGCTGCAACCTTGCACGTCAATGTCTTTTTCATTGGGAAAACAGTACCGACCATTATCTACTTCGCCATCCCTAAACCTAATCATCCACTAAAATAAATTGAAACTTACGAGAAGGATTATGCTAACAAATATTTTAAAGATAACATTATTTAAGGACCCATAAGAAACTTTATCTTTAAAATAAATCAGACATATGTAAAAATCATAATTGCATTAATCTTTATCTAAATGTTATTGTTTTTAATTGTTTAAAAAACGTCCAAAAATATTGTTAGCATTTTTCATATAAATTTTAAATCAACTAAATATTTTGGTTTTACGGCAACAAGAATTATTATTTTTTAATTAAGAAATGTCCAATACAAACAAGATAAAATTCAAAAACATGGTGACAAACTCATGAATCGACCGTTCTAACTAAAATATGATCAACCATATTGCTTATTGCCTAACTGAGTGATAATACGGAAATAAAAATAGAAGCGCTGCGATGATGGAAAGACAAAGAATCCACCAAAATATATGAATCAGACTCATAAATCACATTTTCCCGTCCTTTATTTTTAACGAATCAGATTGCTTTCAAAAGTGTCATAACCGGGATTCCCTTCCATGTAAATTGATTTTTGTTAAATGTAAATTGAAAAGTTGATTAATAAGTGATTCATATTAAGATAGAAGTGTATCATCATAATTAATTTTACACCTTTAATTACTCAATTGTTTGTTATTATGCCAAAACGAATCAGCACATTCCCACCGCTTTTGTTGTTCTTTAAGGCGTGAAATATGGACAACAGTCAAGCTTCTAGAAAAAGGAGTATGAAATAAAGTGTATGTTTGATTATGAGTGACAAAAATTGATTTGGGTAAAAATGAATCGAAGGAAAACTTGTTTATGTTTGAATAGTTTATAAAAGTGAGTGAGTTGAACAATAAATTTGAATTTTTTTTAAGGAATAAATAAATTTGAATGTTAAAATCAATTATAAAATCAAAAGCTTTAATTTCTAACTAGAATTAATTTTTATGACAGAATTAATTTCACTCAAAAATAATCACTAGAATTAATTATGTATCTCTAGAATCAATTTTTGTCTTTGAACCCAAAGATATACAAAATGAAAAGTAAATAGGAATTGATTTTGGAAATATGGGACAACAATTAAAAATTTCTTACTATATAAATGGAGACACTCATTTTTTGGTATATAAATGGATCTTACGTGCATACATAACTCATTTATAATTTTTTAATAGTAGTATATAATAAGCACTCAATCCTTCAAACTCGTAATCTCACTCAAATTTCTTAAATAAAACCCACTAATCAACTATCAATAATTTATATCATTACATTTCAATTTTTAAATATTAAAAGATAGTGAGTCGAACCAAAAATTGAGGTCTTAAACGGGACTTTGAGTCTTATAAGATCCCAACATATTTTCATTCCAACAAGGATACTTAATAGATACCAAGTTTTGAGATACCATTAGAGTTAGTTGGTCTAAGAGGTTTGTAAAAAGTCAAATCACGTGTTACTATTTTTTTAAACATGTTTATTTAGTCGGTGATTAGCCAAATCTAAAATTTTGGTAGATTAACACTTTTATTTTATTTCATTTTTCACTCAATGGGATAGTCACTATTGTTGATTTTATTGGCTGTCAAACCAAGCAGGGTCATAAGGTCACTTCTAGAAGGCCAGACATGGATTAGGAGAAAGTCTAACAAATAAAAATGATTTAGATACACACACATAGTTTTGATAAATTTAAAGATAAAAGTAAAAAATGATGTGACTAATTTGTTTTTCTTTTAATTCTTTTCATTTATGTATGTGTGCCCCAATATTTTTTATTTGGGGTTGTATCTAGGTAAGAATTGTTCCACGCAGAAAATGTTCATGTGCTGTTCAAGCATAACACAAATGCATTGGAAGCTAGTTTGCAGCATGATGAAGAAGAGGAGCGGTATACACCTTAGCTATTTGCGCTACGAGCTATTGAGACAGTTATAAACTTAGAAAATCAGTTATAACTACTTTGCTTATGTTTAGAAAAGTTAGTTATGATTGATTGAGGTCACGGCTGTTTCTAGGAGAGTGCAAAGAGCTCTATGAAGTTGTGTCTTTAAAATATTGGAGCCTTAAAATATTTAGTATATGTATAGGTTCAAGGATCTTCATCCAATCATCAGTGAGGATTTATTTTCAGGCTCTCTCAATATTTTTTTGTGCTAAAAAATATCCTCCGAGAATTATTTATTGGAGGTGTTAAAATTAAAAATTTGTCCTATGAAAGTTATCAACCAAAAATTTTAGGGGCTCTGATACCATCCTCATTGATGAGTTCTTAACTATTTAAGCATCTCATTCTTAAGTGGACTCCACAATACTTTTCATTAAATTAACAATTTGGCAATGTTTGTTTGGCATGTTTTGTTTATTGGTGGGACTCATTTAGAACGTTTGTCAAAATTGTCGCATTAGAGTGATTGAATGTTTATTAAGTACTGTTATTAAAAAATTATAAATGAGTAATGTATACACGTGAGGGGTGAAGATCCTCTCCATTTCCTAAATAAATGGAGATTGTCAATTACTATAGTTTTGAAGTAAACATGTGATATTAATGCACATATTTCAAGAATAGAAAACCTTAATATCACATATTTACTTCAAAACTATAGTAATTGACAATCTCCATTTATTTAGGAAAT